>OLPX01000189.1_pt1 | contig 69874 bp, 64 predicted proteins | sample 1672491 | NCBI WGS metagenome assembly OLPX01 (sample SAMEA3136692, study PRJEB25190) | human gut metagenome | biome: human gut; feature: human-associated habitat; material: faeces | place: Austria | collected 2013
ACTTTTTACACCCATCCGAGATAGAGGGTATGGAATCTCGGATTACAATTAAGGTTTGTTACATTTAAGTTATACCCTATTCGAAACAATACAGAGGGAAGAGAGAAAGTATGAATAATATTGTTTACGCCGGAAAGCATGCACTGACGCTTGCTGTTTCAAGACACGCCCATTCCCACTGGGAGGTTATTTACTGTACCAGCGGTACCGGGCAGCTGATCTTCGATCACTGTACCATGACGTACCATGCCGATGACATCGCCATTATCCCGCCGATGATGGCCCACACAAACGCCAGCGAAGAGGGCTTTACAAACATTCACCTGAATCTGTCCGACTGTTCCCTGACGAACCGGGAACCCCTCCTTATCACAAAGGACGAGAATAAAAGCATGGAACCCATCTTCAATTCCGCCTTTTATTTTTATTCCGTCGACCCGGATTCCAGGACCTCCCTTCTTCAGGCCTTTGGAAACCTGATCGTGACCTACGCCGAGCTTTCACAGCCCTCACAGGTCAAGAACGAGATTGTCCAGCAGATCGAAGCCCAGATTATCCATAACTACCCGAATTACAACTACGATCTTGCCGAATATCTCCATACGCTTCCTTTCAGCTACGACTATTTAATCAAGCTGTTCAAAAAGGAGCTGGGCGTCACGCCCCATAAATACTTAACGGAACTGCGGCTCCGCTCCGCCGCCGACTGGCTCAGGAACTCCCAGGGCAACAATGTCTCTGAAATCGCACATATCTGCGGTTTTAAGGAGCCGCTTTATTTTTCGCGCCTTTTTAAGAAAAAGTACGGGGTCTCCCCAAGCTTTTATGCCTCTGCCTCTCCTGTCTATGCCAGCGATTCCGACAGCATGAAAATCATGATGCAGGAGACGGAAGGCTGATCCGGGCTCTTCCTAAAGCCTCATGATCTCCGTATAAGCCAGAATAAACGGGGCGACTCCCTTGGCGTCGTTCTCCACAACAGGCTCTGAAATATAATACTCGTAGGAACCGTCCCTGCGGGTATTGTTTTCAGGGCCTAAACCTGCTACCAGGCAGATGCCGCCAAGATTTAAGTTTCCGTCCGTAAAGGACAGGTACTTGTCTGCGATGCCGTGGAAGGTCTTTGCGCCAAGAGCCGCATACTCTTTTTCCAGGACACCGAGACGGCTGCCCTTTAGCATGGCATAGGCGATCATGCTGCTGCCGCTTGTCTCCAGGTAATTGCCCTCCCGTTTCGGCTGGTCAACCACCTGCCAGTAGAGGCCGGTTTCTTCGTCGGAAAAGTTTTTGAGGCTCTCCATCAGTTCCTTAAAGATTCCCGTCAGTTCTTCTCTTTCGTCTCCCTCCGGGACAATTTCCAGCAGGTCGGCAAGGGCCACGGAAAACCATCCGATAGAGCGGAGCCAGAAGTTTTTGGAACGCCCTGTCTCCTTATCTGCCCAGAAAATCGTTTTCGAGGCATCATAGCCATGATAGTAAAGGCCGGTAGCCGCATCGCGCATCTTTTCCCGCACGTTTCTAATCTGGCTCACCGTATCCTTACAGTCGCCGCTTCCGAAATTCATCTCGTACATGGAAAGGAACGGCTGTGCCATATAAATCCCGTCGAGCCATACCTGGTTGGGATAAATGGCCTTGTGCCAGAAATTCCCCTCCGGTGTCCGCGGCTGTTTTTCCAGCTGGCCGCGCAGGAAATCAGCGGCCTTTCTGTATTTTTCTTTTCCCGTCTTCTTATAAAGTTCAAAGAGGACGCGCCCTTCGTTAATATCGTCCAGATTGTATTTTTCCGGCTTGAAGGTCAGGATGCTTCCGTCTTCCTTTACAAAATGGTCGATGAACATCTCTGCGAAATCGAAATACCGCTTATCGCCGGTGATCTCTGCGATCTCAAGAAGGGCCGTAATCATGCATCCGTCGATGTAGTTCCAGTCGGCCGGCTTCCCGTCCCGGATTTTCTCCAGGTTCCACGCGGTGCGCTCCGGCGTCGACTCTTCGATCAGGCGCAGTACATAGGAATCAATCTTCTTATAATCCATTCTTACTCCCCATCGAAACCTTCCGTTTCCAGGCTGTCGCAGTGATCGACAATGAGCTTCTCTCCCACGACGCCGTCTAAAGTTACGTTTTTGATGCGGATCTGCTTTACGTTATCGAGGTACAGACCCATTTTGCAGCAGTCCTCTGCGAAATTTTTCATGGACGGCTTTCCAGGCTTTGCGTCCTCTGCAAAGGAAATATGGATATTCTCAAGCGTCACAGCCTCCACGGGGCTTTCCGGAAGTCCGTCGATGTAGCAGGCAGCCACCTCCGCGTTGGTGCATTCCATGTTCTTAAAGGCCAGGGAACCCATGGACGGCGTCCTGTCATCCACCGGAAGCTTTTCCCTCGACCAAACGTATTCGGTGTAGCGGTCGGGATCCACGCAGTTGTACCACATGTTTACCACGAGAGGCGTCAGCACCCCATCCATGCGGATGTTGTCAAACAGCACGTTGGTAATCACGCTGTCCTTTCCTCTTCCGCGGCGGCTCTTGATACGAAGTCCGCGGTCGGTGCCTTCAAAGTAGCACTGGGTCACGCTCAGGTTCCGGATCCCGGCAGCCAGCTCGCTTCCCAACGTCACGGCGCCGTGGCCGAACTGCATCAGGCAGTTGCGGATCACATGGTGATCGGCCGGAGTTTTATATTTCTTTGCCATGTCGATTTTTCCGGACTTGACGGCGATGCAGTCGTCTCCCACCGTCAGCAGGCAGCCGATGATGTTGACGCCGTCACAGCTTTCCGGGTCAATGGCATCCGTGTTGGGGCTGTCCTTCGGCGCGCGCACCGTGCAGCCATACACGGAAAAGTTCTCGGAAAAATACGGATGCAGGTTCCAGGACGGGCTGTTCTCGATGGTGATCCCATGAAGCGTCACGTCCTTGCAGCGGTTCACGAAAACCATGCGGCCCCTGGCTGCCGGGAAACTCTTAAAGTCCACCCACCAGCCGCCTTCCTTTCCGCCGCCGTTGATGGTTCCTTTTCCCACAACGGCAATGTCCTCCGCGTAGGAGGCGTGAAGGAATGACTGGTAGCAGGGAATCTCAAGCCCCTCAAAGCCGGCAAATGGAACTTCTTTTTCCGTCACCGGATCCACCGTAAAGGCCGGGATAATCGGGTACCGATCCCTGTCGGGAATGGCCTGAAGCACGGCGTTTTCCGAAAGATCAAGAGTCGTATGGCTCTTTAAAGTCAGCGGAAGCGTCCGGTACGTCCCCTCCGGGAAATACAGCCGTCCGCCTTCCGGGAGCATGTTGATGGCCGTCTGGATCGCCGCGGTGTCCTCATGGACGCCGTCGCCTGCGGCTCCGAAATCTTTTACGTTTACACAGCAGGTTTCCGTCTTCGTGCGGAAGGAAACCGTCTCTTCACTGCCGGAAGCCATGGATACCTTTACCTGGTATTCCGTATCCGGCTTTAAATCAAAAACAGAAAACACATTGGTATTGGCAGAATAAAGCTTTGCTCCATCCAGGCTCACACCGTATTCTTCGGCTGAATAATAGGGATTATGATTTTCCAGCTCCAGGCAGACCGAAGTCGATCCGAGATACAGTAAATTCATTTCATTAACCTCTTTTCGTCGTTTTAACCGCATCTGAAACAATGCGCTTCAACAGATGCTTTGCCTCTATCAGCAGGGTATCAAAGCCAAGATAAAACAGGCCGAACAGGATCGGCTCCACGCCCAGCGGAACCTGATCCGTCACCTGCGTGACGGCTACGATAGCCCCATTGATCACGTTGTACAAGGTAAATACGAGAAATAATACCACCCAGGAATACAGGATATTGAGAGGGAAAGAAAGATACCCCTTCTTTGGAAACATCATAAAGCGGCTGTTTTCCCCCTCTTTTGACTCAAAAAACCGCAAAACATTATTCGTCAGCAGATCTGTCACCATGCCGAGGGCAATGCCCGTGGCAGCCAGAAGATCCAGCATATTGGAAACATACGCGCTGAGCCCCCAAATGAAGAAGAAGCACACGGCCGCCGGGAACCAGAACTTGACAAACACCACTTTGAACCATGGCGCAAATTTGAACTTCCTGGTTCCGGAACGGTACTTGCGTAACTCCGCTTCAGAAACCTTCGGGGAGTTGGACTCGTCCGCGCTCACAAGATCCTCCACGGCTTTTTTATGGAGCTTGTAGTACTCCGCGGTGCTCTTTTTCTCCTCGACTGGCTTCTGTCGTTTTTTACTCATACTTCCTCCTGTTTCTTCCGATTAGTTCTCCCCGGAAATATCAATGGCTCCGAGGTTGCCGTTGTCCTCCACCTCAACCGAGGTCTTGATCTTTCGGATCCACTTGGAGTAAACCGGAAGCAAAAGCGTCAATACGGCGCCTGCCGCAAGAATCATAATATGGGTGCGAAGGTAATACTCCGCGTAAGCGATGTAGATCGTGGACATCGTCACCGCAATCGGGTTGTCCGGTCTCGAAATCGCGTAGTAAATCGCATTTAAGTAGGTGACGTCAGCAAAGATCACGATGCCTACCATCACAAACATCAGAACCCACATGGGCCGGTTGACCGGCTTTCTGTGCGGGTATGCGTTGTTGAAGCACACCAGGGACAGCATGGAAAACAGCATGGTTGCGAATCCGCAGAGGCCCATGCCTGCGCCCTGGATCTTGGCCGTCGTATTGGAAATCACCGTCAGGTGCAGGGAATACTCCAGGAAAGCGATCACCATGACAGCCATGGGGATCATGTGCGGCCTGCGCTTTAAAGAAACCAGGAATTTACGGCAGATTTCTTTCACGACTGCCCCGAAACCACTTTTCTTCTTATCCATGATCAATTCCCCTTCCTTATGGCGTTGGTCGTCTCTTTATCAAAGAAGTGCTTCCTGTTGAACACAAGCTGCACGGTGTCGCCGGCCTTGTGATCTGCCCATCCTTTTAACTTGGCGGAAACCTTCATGCTCGGCTTCCTTACGCCGCCGATATGGCCGTGAACCAGCGTATTCATGCCCAGATTCTCGTTGGAGAATACCGTAACCGGGATGCCGGCTCCCTCGGCGATGTCCTCGGGACGGACACCAAGAACAATTTCCTTACCTGCATAGCTCTTTAAAAGATCTTTTTCCTCGGCCGTTATGGAAACCTTAAAGTTCTCGCCGAGAAGCTCTCCGTCTCCCACCTTCACGTCGAAGAAATTCATCGGCGGAAGGCCGATAAAGCTTGCGACGAAGATGTTGGCCGGGCTGTCGTAAAGCTCAAGAGGCGTTCCCACCTGCTGAACATGGCCCATGGACATGCAGACGATGCGGTCCGCCAAGGTCAGGGCCTCGGTCTGGTCGTGGGTAACGTAGAGCATCGTCGCCTGAAGCCGCTTGTGGAGCAGCAAGATCTCACGCCTTGTCGCCCCGCGGAGCTTGGCATCCAGGTTGGATAACGGCTCATCAAACAGGAAAACCTTGGGATTCCTTACGATGGAACGTCCCATGGCAACCCTCTGGCGCTGTCCGCCGGAAAGCTGCGCCGGCTTTTTGTTTAACTGGCTTGTAAGGCCCAGAATCTCTGCGGCTGCCAGCACTTTTTTATGGATGACATTGGGATCTTCTCTTCTGAGTGTCAGAGAAAATGCCATGTTCTCGTAGATGGTCATATGGCCGTAGAGCGCATAGCTCTGGAATACCATGGCCATATCGCGGTCCTTTGCAGGCGTCTGCGTAATGTCCTTTCCGTCCAGGATCAGCTTGCCGGCTGAGATGTCCTCAAGACCGGCCACCATACGCAGTGTCGTCGATTTTCCGCATCCGGAAGGCCCCACCAAGACGATGAGCTCGCCGTCCTTGACATCCAGGTTGAAGTCGAATACAGCCTGGACGTTGTTGTCGTATATCTTGTCGATATGCTGTAAGCTCAGCTGTGCCATTTCGCTGCCTCCTTATGCGGCCGTTCCCTCGAGGGTCTTCATATGCTCCTCCAGGGCCCGGCATTTGTTATAGTTGATGACTCCGGCCGCCACAAGACATACGGCCGAGAGAACCAGATAAATTACAAGCTTATAGAACTGCCCGTCTCCCATGACGATGGTCTCCACGCCGCCGATGGTGGCCGTGGCCCCATGGGCCCTCATCGGAATGATAAAAATCCTTGCGATCTGAAGGATTCCGATAACAATCAGGAGCCAGGAATAATTGATCTTGTAGTTCTTTACGCCTTCCGATGCCAGAAACGCTGCCAGCATGAAAAGCAGGTTGTACACGATGTCGGCGCCGATGATAATTGTATAATAGTAGGAGCCCACATCGGATCTATAAATATTAACAAAGTAGAACACATTAAAGACAATAGCAAGAATAGCCAGGTTCGCAGAAAGCTTGTTCTTTACGAATCTCATTCTGTCCCGCTGTATCATGCGATCTTCGTTAGTCATGCCGTTGCCTCCTTTCCCTGACGGATCAGGTCCTGTTCCTCTTTCATCAGTTTTCGTTTCCAGAATACGTTTGCAATTAACGCTGCCGCCACAAGAAGCAGCAGGCCGAAAATCAGATAATGCACGTCAAACCAGAAGGTAGATTCGGTATATGCCGTATTCCACATTTCCGCATGCTCCTTCAGTGCCTCAAAATCCACCTGTAAAAACTGTGCCTTATAGGCTTCGATCTGCCCATGCGCCCACACGGTAATCGCCACGCTTGCGGCCGCAAACAGGCCGACGGAAACGTAATTGCCGATGTAGTATTTCCGGCGCACATTGGTGTTTGTAATGATAAGAAGCAATGACAGCAGAAGCAGACCGATGCTCGCATTCAAAAATGCACCGTTAAAACCCTGCATATTGTAGTAGACGATAGAGCCCGGCACATCCGTCTGCGTCGGGTCATTGGTATTTCTCATGGTGCTGTACAGGGTATCATACAGGTCGGTCATGATGCCGAGTGAATATATGAACACCACCGCACTGACGATGATCGCCGCAAGGCAAATGATTTTTTGTGCAGTCAACTGCTTTTTATACATGATGACCTCCCCGTTCCATTGAAACCGCCTGCCCCGCCCGGAAAGCTCCGGGCAGGGAAACGGTCTGATAACTTTTTTTATAATTCATGAAATCTGATGTCAGCAGGTTACTGTAAAGACTGATAGTAGGTTACAAGACGATTCCAAGCATCGTTCTTTAAGGTGATGTACTGCTTGCCGTTCATGGTATCAGCAACTGCCGCTGCTGCTTCCTCAGCATTGGACATACCTTCTTCGGTGTAGCCGTTTACGATGATGTTTACCAGCATGTTGTCGCCGTCCTTGTTCTGGGAGAACTTGTTGGTAAGGTCTGTGTAGCCGCTGATCATGTCGTTCTCACTCTTCGTGTTCGGAAGAACGGTCGGAGTGGAGGTGTACCAGCTGTTGTCGGCAACAGCCAGCTCTACGTGTTTGATGGTGCCGAGAGCGATGGCGTTGGAAATGTGGCCTGCGCCCTCTTTTCCTACCTCACTTGTACACTGATACTCGAAGGCCTGGCTCTTTGCGAAGGAAAGAGTGGAGCCAAGGTAGTAGCGTGCGTAGTTGGTGTAGTTGCCCTGTGCCTTATCCCAGAGCTCCTCGTAGGTAGCGTCTGCGATTACCGGCATTTCTTCGCCGTTGAAGTTGAAGGTTACATAGCTTCCGTCGTCGTTTGTCTTGATGAAAGCATCCGGGCCATAGCTCATAAGGATCATACCCTTATCGGTGTAAGCAAAGTCGATGAGGCTTAATGCTGCGTTGAGCTTATCCTGATCGTCGCCGACACCTGCCTTGGAGATGGCCCATCCGTCTGTCTTAACAGATCTCCAGGACTCGGTAAACCGCATGTAAACGCCGTCATCGCTTGTTCCGTCATACCAGCGGGCAACCGGAACCATGACTGCCATGTACTTCTCGCCTTCCTGAAGCTTCGTGTTGTTTAAGATGGTCTGTGTCTGGTTGTAGTCATAGTGCATGAAGCCCATGTCGTTCTCCAGGTATGTAGAGGAGCTCTCTGCGGAAGCGTTTACATATGCCTCGGAGATCAGACCTTCCTGTACCATTGCGTGCATGCGGTCAAGTGCCTCATAGGTGGCAACCTGCTGACGTGCATCCTTTAAGCTGCCGTCCGCATCCACATACAGGTAATCCTGACGGGACTCAAGACCTCTTACGCCGAACAGTGTGCCGGTGAAGCGGAACATATCCACACGGCGCTGGTTGTTGTCGTCCTCACGGGAGAACAGGCCCTGTACGGAATCGGTGCCGTTTAAGGTCTGCGGGTTGGAAACAACGCAGCGAAGCAGGGCGACTAACTCGTCAGCATCCCATGCAGCGTTCTGTCCGATGTACAGGTTGGAACGGTTCGTGCCGTAGTATCCGTTGTATGCCTCGTCGATGTACTGACGCAGCATGTTGACAGCCGTTACGCCGTCGATGGTGCCGGCAGCATTCATCTTCTCAACGATGTTGCCTGCGGTGTCGTAATCCTTTGTGATGGTCTCAACTGCCGTGCCGTCCTCGGTCACAACGTCAATCTCCACCTTGCCGGATGTCGGCATGTAGGGCTCATAAACAGCGGCTGCCAGTTCTTTGCTGGCATCTGCGGTGAACTCGCCTTCGCCGTCCAGAAGCTTCTGTACCCAGTCGGTACGCATAAGCGGCATACGCTCGATGTCGTTTACACCGCCAAAGTAGGGGCTGAAGTAGATGGCGCCTGTGTCGGTGTTTCCGGTGATGGACAGGCGGACAATCGGGTTCTTTTCAAGGTAAGCCTTGAAGTTCGGCATCTGATCCAGATACTCACCGATGTTCACAAGGCTTCCGGCCTCGCCGTACTCGGTAAGGGTTAAAGCCGTACCGCTTACCATGTCTACCTGGTCAAGCTGCTCTTTCCAGTATTCAAATTCCTTTGTTGCGCTGTTGCCCTGGTACTTGTCCTCAAATACCATGCCAAGCTCTTTCTCCACCTCAACCCAGGTTGGCTTTAAGTCGCCTGCGTTGTAGGTATTGCCGTCTGCAAGGGTAATGCCCTCGCCGGCCGTCTCTGCGTCGAAGAACAGGCCTGTCTTGGAACTGTTGTAACCAGTTGCCATGCGAAGCACGGTTCCCTGTGCAAAGGACAGGTCTCCTGTGGTTTCTTCCGCAGCAGCGGACGTCTCTGTGGATGTCCCGTCAGAAGATGCAGTTGTTTCAGAAGCAGCAGCCGATGTGCTTCCGCCTCCGTCAGAAACAACAACCTTGGGGCCGCAGCCTGCCAGCGTTCCTGTCATGGAAGCTGCCAGAAGAAGGGCCGTTAAAGCTCTTTTTTTCATATGTCTCCTCCTTTTTTGAAAGACGTTTTATTATTCCTTTACACCGCCGACGTTGGTACCTTTTGCAAAGTACTTCTGGATGAAAGGATAAATGATCAGGATCGGAATGATGGAACATACGATCAGCGCGTAGATCACGGAGTCTGAAGAATAGATCTCATTCCAGCCTGCCATTTGCTCGGGGTCTGTGTACTGTTCCAGTTTCAGCCGGATGAATACCTGAAGCGGATGCTCGTTTGTGTTGGAGATCATCTGCCGCGCCCAGAAGTAGCCGTTCCAGCGGGAAATTGCGAAGAACAGCGCCACGGTCGCAATGGTCGACTTGCTCATTGGAATGTACACTTTGCTTAATACCTGGAACTCGGTGGCGCCGTCAACGATGGCCGCCTCCTCGATCTCTGAGGGCACGCCCTCAAAGGCGTTCCTTAAAAGGATGATGTTCATGGCCGCCATACCCATGGCAATGACAACAAGCCACTTGTCGTCCATGATACCTACGGAATTAAACACGGCCTTGGTCGCCAGGTAGTTCAGGTACTGGGGAACGATACCTGCCGAGAACCACATGGTGAAGACCAGGAAAAAGTTGAAGGTCTTCCGGAACAAAAGCCTCTTTTTGGAAAGCGCGTATGCGCCGAGGATTGCCACGCCCATGGCCCAGATGGTTCCGTAAAGGGTTAAAAACAAGGTGTTGGAATAGGAATTCCAGAAAATGTTGTCATTGAACATTCTCTTGAAGGCGTCAAACTGGATATCCTTCGGAAAAAGGACAACCTCGCCGTAGTCCACTGCCGCCCTTCCGCTTATGGAGGCGGATACCGCATATACGAACGGGTACAGGCAGCAGAGGGCAAACACCGTCAGCAGTGTGTAGCTGATAATTTTAAAAATCAATTCGGAAATTTCTAGCTTTCTTTTCATAACGCCTCCTAATACAGCGATGTGTTAGACGCTTTCCGCGCTATGGTATTGGCTCCGATGACAAGCAGCATACCGATGACGTTATTCATCATCTCGGCCGCCGCCGCTATGCCGGTACCGGCGCCGGTTCCAAGACCGTTCCGGCTTGCAAAGGTGGAAACCACATCAGCCGTTACATACGTATTGGCGTTGTACAGAAGCAATACCTTCTCGTATCCGATGTTCAAAAGGGAACCGATACGGGTAATCAGCATGATTACGATTGTGGACAGGATACTGGGGAGCACCACATACCGCATCTGCGCCCATTTGTCAGCGCCGTCGATCTGTGCGGCCTCATAGCTGGTGGGCGAGATGGCGATGATCGCAGCGAAGAATACGATGCTGTCATAGCCTGCGCTCTCCCAGATGCCGCTGATCTGGTAGATGGAACGGAAGAATACCGGGTTGTTCAAAAGGCCTGCGTTTGCCACATCCTGAGAGATCAGCCCGAGGCTTGCAAGCGCCTGGCTCACGATACCCATGTTGGATGTCAGGGAGCCCTGCTTTACAAGCATCGTCACAAGGGAGGTCATAACGACCGTCGACATGAACTTCGGCAGGTAGGTAAGCACCTGGTAAACGCTTCTTGCGCCGTTGGAACGGATCTCGTTGAAGAACAGCGCCAGGACAATCGGCATCGGGAAGCCGAACAGGAGCCCGTAGAAGCTCAGAAGGAAGGTGTTCCGCATTGCTCTCCAGAACTCGACGGACAGGCTGTCGCCGCCGATCAGAAGACGCTTAAAATAGGAAAAGCCGGAAAAGAGCTGTTCCGATACGGGAAGTACGCTGTCCGATACCTTAAAGCATCCGAGCAGCTCGTACATCGGGAAGTAGCGCCAGAACAAGAATACCAGCAGCATCGGTACCAGCATCAGGTACAGTCGCCAGTCTTTTGCAATGGTGCGGCCGACGTGAAGCCAATAGTGTTTCTCTACGTCATCACGGACGGCCTGTTCCGGATTTTCCCGATAGGTTCCCGTTTCCTTGTCATAGATAAGAAAATCCGCCGCCTTTACTTTCATAACATTGCCTCCTTTTTATGTATCTGCAAAGACCTCCCCCGATCTCTGCCAGGTATTGGGGCGAAGGCATCTGCCAGCTCCCCATTTACTTTCATATTTAATAGGACTGCCCTCTCTTCTCCTTTTCTTCCTTATGGACACGGAGAAGATAGTGCTTCTGGTTTTCATAAATCCCGTCCAGACGTTTCGTGATCCAGACGATCAGCACGGTGAACAGGTCTGACAGGGCATCCGTCGTGAAAAATCCCAGGATCCCGGTGGGCGCTGCCCCGAGAAGAAGCGCCACAACAGCTCGTCCCGCCTGCATCAGGAGAATCACGAGAAGCGGAAACGCCAGGTACCACTGGGCGTTCCGGACACGCTCATAGCCAAGCTTTTCCAAAAGAAGGACGGCCGGCAGGGAAAACAGGTTCCCCGCGATATAAATCATGAACTGGTTGACCGTGGCTCCGGAAAAGAAGCAGTAAATAAAACCTGCCAGGGCCGCCTCAAAGCCGCCCCACGCGCCCCACCGCATATAGACAATCGCCGTCAGGGCTCCTGCCAGGGATACGGTAAAGGGCTGGTCGTAAAAGAAACTGCTGTTTGATACCTTTATGATAATAAACTCAAATACCGCCAGCATAAGCCCAAAAAGAGCCAGGTCCATGGTACGGTATTCCTGGAAAGTTCGCTGTTTTTTCATAGGGTTCCTTTGGATAAAATGATGAATAAGACTGTGTTTGTCAAACTGGTTTTATTATAAATGACGATGTTTTCACCGTACATGGGTAAAGGTGTTCGCTTTATGCACAAAACGGATTTATTTGGCATGCAGCCTTTCCTTTTAATATGCATGCTGTTATAATCACACCGTCCGGAGTTTTCCGGCTTTTTTGCGGCCATGAGCCGCTTATCATACAATTCACATCAGGAGGTACCAATTTCATGCTGGTTTTTCCAAACGAAAATCTTCAGGACGTGTTCGATTCTGTCCAGCCGGGGAGCGTGATCGAGCTGGCAGAGGGCGATTACCGCATAAAAACCATGATCCGGACGCCGAATCTTACGATCCGCGGAGCCGGCGCCTCAAAGACCAGGATCCTCTGGGACGACTACGCAAACAAGCTGGATGAAAAGGGCGTCGAGTACAACACGTTCCGCACCTGGACCATGGCGGTCTGCGCCGACCATATTACCATGACGGATTTGTCCATCATCAACGATTCCCTGACGCCGGAAACCAAGGGGCAGGAAGTGGCTTTGACCGTTTACGGGGACAATTTCCGGATGGAACGCTGCACCCTCTCTTCCACCCAGGATACGCTGTTTTTGGGGCCGCTTCCCAAAGATCTCATCGAGCGCTACGACGGCTTCCTTTCGGATCCTTTAAGGAAAGACATCATGTGCCGGCAGACGTTTCTTGACTGCCTGATCGAGGGCACCGTCGATTTTATCTTCGGCTGCGGCGAGGCCGTCTTTGAAAATTGTGAGCTGCGTTCTTTAAAGGACGCGAGGAACTGCGGCTATGTGGCTGCCCCGGCCCATGCTTTAAGCCAGGAAAAGGGCTTTCTTTTTAAGAACTGCCGCTTCACCATGGAAGACGGCGTCGAGCCGGGAAGTATCTTCCTTGCGCGCCCCTGGCGGGACTTTGGGCTCTGCGTGTTCGACGGCTGCACCTATGAAGCCCACATCTCGCCCCTTGGCTTTGACAAGTGGAACGATACGGAGCGGGACAAGACAGCCAGGTTTTATGAACGCCCTGCCATAGACGGGCGGGTGAAATGGGCCAGAACCCTTTCGGAATAATGACAGGCGGCCGGAGACATGATCGGAAACATGCCCCGGCCGTTTTTTGCCGTATGTACAAGTATGGCGGACTTACAGTTCGGCGTAAAGCTTCTCCAAAAATTCCCTGGAGCTCTCCGCGTTGCTGTTTACGGTGTTTTCCAGTGTGGCATAGATGTAGGGCTTTCTCGCCTTCATGAACCGCAGGATCTCCTTATAATCCATGTCTCCGGTTCCGGCGGCAATGCTCTTCATTTTCCCGTCCTCCACCACATAATCCTTTAAGTGGACAACGGCGATGTAGTCAGCCAGCTTTTCCATGGCGTCGCCGAAGACGGCCTCTTTCTCGTCCACATTTCCCGGATACAGAAGGTTCACCGGATCCAGGATGATCCGCAGGTTATGGCTCCCGATGGATTTTAACACCTGGAGCGCCCGGTCCGCGTTGTAGACAATGTGGTTCCAGACCGGCTCGATGGCCATGGTGACGCCGTAGTGTTCCGCACACTCCACCACCGGCTCCAGGCCGCGGATGAACGTCTCAAGCGCCTCTTCGGTGTGGGTGTTGGCATCCAGCTTGTACTCCGGGTTCGGCGCTCCTGTCTCTGTCCCCATGACGCAGGCGTCCATCAGGGAAGCCAGCCGCAGATGGGCATAGTATTTCCCCTGGATCTCCTTAAGCTTTTCCGGGTCGGGATGGGCCAGGTTTAAGTAACATCCTAAAACGGCCAGATCCAGGCCGTTTTTATCAAGCACCCGCTTTGTGTATCTGGCCAGGCCTTCGTTTAAGGCGCAGGCGTCGAAGGTGATCCCTTTCATCACCTTGGAAAACGCCAGATGTACACAGGAAAAGCCCTCCTCTCCTGCTTTCTCTGCCCGGCTCTCAAGGGTCTGAAACTCCGGAGCCAAGTCTGTATTGACATCGTGTAATCTGATTCCTAACTGCATAGTATCCTCCTGTTTTGGGATTGGTTTCTTCTATATTAGATATTACTATATTTTGTGGGGGATTGCAAACAAAAACAGGGATCCGCAGCCCCTCCGGCCTCTTACCCCGGCCGGCATCCCTGCTTATCCCTGTTTTCTTCATCCATGTTTTTCAAACTCTGCCCGTATCTTCTCCACGGCCCGTTTTTCGATGCGGCTCACATAGGAGCGGGAGATCCCGAGCTTTGCGGCAATCTCCCTCTGGGTGTATTCCTTCGAGCCCAGAAGACCGTACCGCATCCGGAGAACCGTCTTTTCCGTGTCCTTTAAATCCCTTTCATACACCTCATACAGCATCTGGATATCCTGCTTTAAAATAATGCTGTCCAGGGCCTCCTTTTCGTCCACCTCCAGAACGTCCACGAGGCTTACGGTCTCCCCGTCCTTATCCGTCCCGATGGGCTCATAGATCGACACATCCTTGGAATATTTTTTCCCCGCCCGAAACAGCATCAGGATTTCATTTGCTATCCATACAAAACGGCTTTTTCCGTCTTTATCCCTTCATGAGCCGCACCATGACGGCTTTCTGGACATGGAGCCGGTTCTCCGCCTCCTCAAAAATTTCCGCAGCATGCTCTTCAAACGTCTCGTCGGTGATCTCCTGCCCGCGGTACGCCGGAAGGCAGTGAAGCACAATGGCGCCCGGTGCCGCAAGCGCCATCAGATCGTGATTGACCTGATATCCCTGGAACGCCTTGGCACGCACAGCTTTTTCTTCCTCCTGTCCCATGGAGGCCCAGGTGTCGGTGACGACCACGTCAGCGCCCTTTACGGCTTCCTTCGGATCCTCATAAAGTTCAAAGCCCTCCATGCCCGCTGCAAACTCGAGAACTGCCGGATCCGGCTGGTACCCCTTGGGAGACGCGCATGCCACCTGCATCCCGGCCTTTAAGCCGCCGACAATCAGGGAGTTTGCCATGTTGTTCCCGTCGCCGATGTAGCAGAGCTTTAATCCCTTAAAGGAGCCAAACTTCTCCCGGACCGTCATCAGGTCTGCCAGTACCTGACAGGGATGGCAGAAATCCGTGAGCCCGTTAATGACGGGGATCGAACCGTATTTTGCCAGATCTTCCACTTCCTCCTGACGGAAGGTGCGGATCATGATCCCGTCCACATAGCGGGACAGAACGCGGGCCGTATCCTGTACCGGCTCGCCGCGGCCGATCTGCATCTCCTTTGCCGAAAGGAACAGCGCATGGCCGCCAAGCTGGTACATGCCCGTTTCAAAGGAAACGCGGGTGCGTGTCGATGCCTTCTCAAAAATCATGGCCAGGGTCTTTCCCGCCAAATGCCTGTGGGGGATCCCATGCTTCTGCTCATATTTTAACTGGTCTGCCAGGTCAAGAAGCGAGATCAGCTCCTCCGATGACAGATCCAAAAGCTTTAAAAGATGCTTCATTTTGCAAGTACCTCCTTCATCACTCCCAATGCCTCGTCAATCTCTTCCTTTGTAATCACAAGCGGCGGAAGAAGCCGTATGGTATCTGCGCCGGCTGTCAAAACCAGCACGCCTTTCTCAATCATTTCTCCCACAAGACGCCCTCTCTCGGACTCCGGCACGGCGATTCCAATCATAAGCCCCATGCCGCGGACGTCTTTCACAAGCGGGGAATTCATGGCCTTAACGGCCGCTTTGATGTACTCGCCTTTTTCCTTCACGGCTGCCAGGAATTCCGGCCGGTTCACCTCCGTAAGCACGGCTTTCGCGGCCGCACAGCAGAGTGGGTTCGCGCCGAAGGTGGAACCGTGGCTCCCCGGCCCTAAAACATCCGCGCAGGACGCATCTGCCAGGACAGCCCCGATGGGCAGGCCGCCGCCAAGTCCCTTCGCCGCCGTCACCACATTCGGATGGATCCCGTACTGCTCAAAGCAGAACATGGTTCCGGTGCGGCCGATGCCGGTCTGCACTTCGTCGACGATAAGAAGAAGATCCTCTTCCTTACAGAAGGCCTCCACGCCCTTTACAAACTCCGGATCTAACGGCAGGACGCCGCCCTCGCCCTGAATCATCTCCAAAAGCACGGCGCAGCAGCCGTCCTTCGCCTTCGCTTTCACGTCCTCAAGGTTTCCCGCCTCCGCATAGACAAAGCCCTCCGTAAACGGGAAGAAATGCTGATGGAATTTCTCCTGCCCCGTGGCCTTTAAGGTGGTGATTGTCCGCCCATGGAAGGACTGCTTTAACGTCACAATACCGCTTCTTTTATCCCCGTATTTGTCATGGGCATACTTTCTCGCAAGCTTGATGGCTCCCTCGTTGGCCTCGGCGCCGGAATTTGCAAAGAAGACCCGCTCCATCCCGGCCGCCTTTATAAGAAGCTCCGCCGCCTCCGTCATCGGCTCCGTATAGTAAAGATTCGATACGTGAATCAGCTTTTTCGCCTGCTCCCCGATGGCAGAAAGCAGCGCCTCGTTATTATGCCCCAGGCAGCTTACGCCGATGCCGGAGTTCATATCAATATATTTTTTCCCGTTCACATCCCACAGTGCCGCACCTTCCCCGTGATCGAGGACAACCTCGAAGCGGCCGTAGGTATGCATCAGAAATTGACTGTCCTTTTCCATGATCTCTTTGGCTGTCATGTTTCTCTTTCCCTCCTAACAAAACATCGTCCCGACGCCGTCCTGGCTCAGAAGCTCGATTAAAATCGAGTGGGGCACGCGGCCGTCCTGGATGTTGGCGCGCTCTACGCCCTGCCTTACGGCTTCCACGCAGCAGTCCACCTTCGGGATCATGCCGCCGGTGATGACGCCCTCCCGGATTAACGCAGGCACCTCGGATACCTTTAATTTCGGGATCAGCGTGCTGTCGTCCTTCGGGTCCCGCATAAGCCCGCGGACATCCGTAAGGAGAATCAACTTCTTCGCCCTCAGCGCCACGGCCAGCTTCTCTGCTGCCGTGTCGGCGTTGATGTTGTAATTGGTGTCGTCGTCGAGACCTGCGGCCACCGATGACACCACCGGGATATAGCCCTTTTCTAAAAGATCCAGGACGATTTTTTCGTTGACCTTTACGATGTCTCCCACATATCCGTAATCCGTGCCGTCAGGATCCGTAAGCCGCACTGCCTGGAACAGGCCGCCGTCCATGCCGGATAAGCCGACGCCTTTACCGCCTGCCTTATCCAAAAGCCCCACGAGGTTTTTATTGACCTTGCCGCAGAGCACCATCTGAACGGCGTCCATGACTTCCTCGTCCGTGTAGCGCAGGCCCTTGACGAACTTCGATTCCTTTCCCGTCTTCTTTAAAAGCTCCGAAATCTCCGGGCCGCCGCCGTGGACAAGCACCACGCGGACACCGACGAGATTTAAAAGGACGATGTCGCGGATCACCGCCTGCTTTAATTCTTCATTGATCATGGCGTTGCCGCCGTATTTTACCACAATGATTTTCCCGGCATATTCCTGGATGTAAGGAAGCGCCTCCACCAGGATACCGGCTCTGATTTCCGGATTCAAATTTGTCATGTCCGATACTCCCCATTGATTTTTACATATTCATAAGTCAGGTCACAGCCCCAGCAGGAGGCCGTCCCAGCTCCTTCTTTTAGCGTCACAAGAATCTCCACCGAGTCCTCTTTTAAGATTTTAGCCGCCAGCTCCTCGGAAAAATCCACGCCTTTTCCGTCGCGGCAGACGAGAACCGTTCCCTTGGAAGAGGAAAACTCCACTTCCACCTCTTCCGTATCAAATTCCGCGCCTGAATACCCCATGGCGCAGAGCACGCGTCCCCAGTTGGCGTCGCCGCCGAACATGGCCGCCTTCACGAGGCTGGAGCCGCAGACCGCCCGTGCGAGTGCCTCTGCCGTGTCCTCGTCCCTGGCTCCGGAAACGGTGCAGGTCATGAGCCGTTCCGCCCCTTCGCCGTCGGCCGCAATTTTCTTTGCCAGCGTTTCCATGACGAAGTGAAGCGCCTGAAGGAAGCTCTCATAGTCTTCATTCTCTTCGGCAATCTCCGTGTTTCCTGCCATGCCGTTTGCAAGAACCAGGCACATGTCGTTGGTGGACGTGTCCCCGTCCACTGTCACCCGGTTGAACGTCCGCTTTACGGTCTTTTTGAGGGCCTTGCTCAAAAGCGGCTGGGCGATGGCGCAGTCCGTCGTAATGAAGGCCAGCATGGTTCCCATGTTGGGATGGATCATGCCGGAGCCCTTGCAGATCCCGCCAAGACGGCAGGTCTTCCCTCCGGCCGTAAACTGGACGGCCGCCGTCTTCTCCTTCGTGTCCGTCGTCATGATGGCTCTGGCTGCTGCCCCGCTTCCGTCGTAAGATAAAGTGATGCCTGGGAGCGCCGTCTCAATGCATTCCACCGGAAGCCTCTGGCCGATGACGCCCGTCGAGGCCACAAGCACCTGCTCTGCCGGAATTCCCAGGACGGCCGCCGCCGCCTTCGCTTCCCGCACGGCGTTTTCCATGCCGTCCGGCGCACAGGCGTTGGCGTTTCCCGAATTTGCGATGATGGCTCTGGCCGTACCGCCCTTTAAAGCCATCCGTGTAAACAAGACCGGCGCCGCCTTCACGCGGTTCGTCGTGTAGACACCGGCCGCCGCACAGAGGCAGTCCGAAACGATCACGGCCACATCCTCTTTCTCTCTTCCTTTTTTGATACCGCTAAGGACGGCCCCGGCCTGAAAGCCGGCCGCCGCGCAGACACCGCCTTCACATTCTCTCATGGATTTACTCCCTCCCCGATGGTTAAGCCGGCTGTTTCGTCAAAGCCGAGCATCAAATTCATGTTCTGGACGGCTGCTCCTGACGCCCCTTTCCCCAGGTTGTCAAACAGTGCCGTAATAATGGTCTGGTTTTCATGGCCGTTTACAATCAGTTTTAAATTGTCCTTTCCCTCCATGGTGCCCGCCGCAATCATCGGCTCTTCGTATCCGAAGGGATGGACATTTATCAGTTTCTTTCCCTCATAATGGGCCGCCAGGCACTCCCAGATGTCCTTGGCCGACGGCGTCCCTTTCAGCTGGCTGTTGGAAAGCATGACCGTGACGGCCATTCCCGCGTAATAGTCATCCACCACCGGGCAGAAAACCGGCGGATTTTCCAGACCGCAGACCGCCTTCATCTCGGCCAGGTGTTTATGCTTTAAATTAAGGCCGTAAAGCCTCGGCGTCCCGTATAAAGGCGGAACGTCCGCCGCTTCATATTCCGCAATCATCTTCTTTCCGCCGCCGGAATACCCGGTCAGGGAAAATGCTGTCACCGGGAGCTCTTTTGGGAGCAGCCCCGAGGCCGTCAGGGGATAGACGGACGCGATAAAGCCTGTGGCATGGCAGCCGGGGTTTGCAACGCGGGCAGAGTTTTTGATGGCCGCTTCATGAGCCCCCGAAAGCTCCGGAAGGCCATAGCTCCAGCCGGGCATCACACGGTGTGCCGTGGACGCGTCGATGACGCGCGTGTGCGGATTCTCCAAAAGCGCCACTGCCTCCTTTGCCGCCGCATCGGGAAGGCATAAGAACACAAGATCAGCCGCATTCAAAAACTTCTTTCTCTCCTCCGGATCCTTTCTTTTTTCTTCTTCGATCAAAAGAAGCTCAATATCGTCTCTGGCCTGGAGCCTTTCATAGATCTGAAGGCCTGTCGTCCCTTCCCGGCCGTCTATATATACGTTCGGTTTCATCCCGCTCTCCTTTCCTGTGGTTGATTTTGCATAATTATAATATATAAAGTATAAATATGCAAGCGCTTTTTATAAATATTCACGTTCCGCTCCCTTTAAAATTATCCGCGCCGTTTCCCCGTCCCAGATTACCTGCTCCGTAAGGCTCCGAAAAGCCTCCCGCTTCTCCTCCGGCGTCATCTGCCGGAACACGAACGGGAACGAGGAAAGCTCCCCGGCCGTAAGCCGGGGCTCTCCCGAAACGGACTCCGCCGCGGTTTCCGGCTGCCGTCCTGCCTTTTCTTCGCGCGTTCCGTCCTTTTTCGCCTTCCTTTTCCTCTGTTCTTTTAATAGGGCCTTCCGTTCTGTCTCCAGGTAAGTACAAAATGCGGCCACATCCTCGGGAAGCTGGGAAAGACTTTCGGACGCCGCCTGATCGAGCCGGTTCCCGTCCGGATTCTTCATCTGGCAGAGGGCGCCTCGGCTCTTTTCTCTATTTATGCATAAATATGAATACATCGCTGTCCCATCTTCCCGTTTCCTCCCGGAGCCCTTGGGCCGCATCCGGCTCTTGCAGCCGCCGCAGTACAACAATCCCGAAAGCAGGGCCTCATGGCTTTTCGGCCTGCGGTAGCTTTTTTTGCCGTTCCTTAAAAGCATCTCCTGGACACGCACCCAGGTCTCCCCTTCTATCAGCCCTTCATGGCCTCCCACTGCTACAATCCATTCCTTCTCCGGCCGTTCCCTATGGGCTTTTCCAGGCCTCTGGAGGGAGCGGTTATAAGCCATGACGCCATGCCTCCCGTCAAATTCCCCATGCTCCGAAAAAACCTCGGCCCCCTGGCTCTTAAAATACTGCCATACGGCCTCATCAGCCTTTGCATAGACGGGGTTGGAAAGAATGGCCTTCACCGCGAACCGGGAAAAGGCGCGGCCGTTTTTCGTCCGGATTCCCTGCGTTAGAAGCGCCGCTTCCGCCCCGGACAGGGAACCTGTCCTTAGAAACTCCTGATAGACCGTCTTTACAATCTCCAGTTCCTCCGGGAGCCCCTCCAGGCGGCATGCCTTTTTCGTCCTGCCATCCGCATTCACCGTTTCATAGGCTTTCGAGCAAAAGCCGGTCGGCGTCGTACCGCCCAACCACCGTCCCGTCTTTGCCAGCTCCTGCATGTTGTCGCGGATTCGCTCCGCAATGGTTTCCCGCTCAAGCTGGGAAAACACGGAGGAAATGAACATCATGGCGCGGCCCATGGGCGAAGACGTGTCAAACTGCTCTTTTATGGATACAAAATCCACATGAAGCTCTCCGAGGCGCTCGATAAGGCCTGCAAAATCCCCGATGTTGCGGCTGATCCGATCCAGCCGGTAGACCACTACCGCCTGGAACGCGCCCTCTTTCAGCTGCTCCATCATCTTTTTAAACTGGGGCCGCTCCAGGTTCCCGCCGGAAAAGCCCTCGTCCTCGTAGACAACTGCCTGATCGGCCGCCTCTACGCCGTAATGGAGCCGGATATACTGGCGGCACATTTCAATCTGATTTTCGATGCTCTCTCCCTTTCCCGTAAATTTCGACTTTCTGGAATAGATTACAATCTGCTTCAAGAAACCGCCTCTTTTTGTCCCTTCCTTCCCATTTTATACGGCCGCATCCAGAAAAATAACAGAAGGTGCCGGCATATGGGACAGGGAGCCTCACATACATAAAGGTGAGACTCCCCGAGGTATTTTGTATGCAGATTATCCTTGTCTTTCCCGAAAGCGAAGAAAAAAGACGGGAACTTTCCCGCCTCGCCGCCGAAATCCATGCCCGCGCCGTGATCCGCCGCCTGAACCTGCTCTCCTGCCCTGTTTCTGAAAAGCTTTCCCTCCTTGAAAAAACCGAAGACGCCGCGCGGCGGGCCACTCCGTCTGCATAGCATTTTCTACACATTTGGCCGCATAGGTGGCAAGACGGGAACCCTTATCCATCCGGAACGTGTTGACTGCCTTGATTAAGCCGATGGTGCCCACGGACAAAAGGTCTTCCATATCATAGTCGGTTCCCTGGTACTTTTTGATGACATGCGCCACAAGCCGCATGTTCCGCTGTATCAGTATGGCCCTCGCTTCTTGGTCACCCTCTTTGTATCGTTCCAGGTACTCTCTCTCTTCCCGTGCGGTTAATGGTTGTGGAAAAGTCTTCAAAGAAAGCCACCTTAAGCATTCGTTAATCTATCTTATGCGGCGGCGCTATTTCAAGTGCTTTTACAACATTTTTATTTGCGGCAGGGCATGGCCGCACCTGCAAAGAACGTGGAAACGGCCTGGCGAAGAATCTCCCCGCCAGGCCGCTTCCATGCCTCTTTCCGTAACCTGCTGGTTACAGTTCCTTTAAAAATGCCTTCAAAAGATCATACGTCTTGTCAAATGATTCCAGGTTCATCTGCTCCTTCGGCGTATGAGCCCCGTCGGTCTCCGGCCCCAATGTCACCACATCGAGCCCCGGAATCATGTCGCAGAACACGCCGCATTCCAGGCCGCCATGGGTGGCTAAAAGCTCCATCTCTGTCCCCCTGTGCTCCTTGTAGACGCGCGTCAAGGTCTCCCGCATGGCCGAAGACGGATTAAACTCCCAGGCCGGATACCGGCTGGATACCTCGGCCTCCATGCCGAAAAGCCCGGCGAGGGCCAGAAGCTCTGCCTCCATCTCATCCCGCAGGGACATCTTTTCGGCCCGCAGGGAATATTTAAACACAAGGCTTCCGTTTTCCAGCCGCACTGCCGCCAGATTTTCCGAGGCTGTCGGAAGCCCCTCAATCTCAACGCTCATATGGCGGACGCCGGTTGGGAACAGAAGGAACATCTTAAGGATCTCATCGCTCTGTGCCTCGGAAAGGAGCGTCCCGGCGTTACACGCCTCAAGCTCGATGGAAAGCCCCGGCTCCTGAGCACGCAGCTCCTTCTTAATCTTTGCAGACATCTCCTCTGCGGCCTTCCGGATCTCTGCCTCGCTCCCGGCGCAGGCGAAAATGGCCTCGCATTCCCGCGGGATGGCGTTGCTCTTTTCACCGCCGCAGAGTGCGCCGATCCGCACCGGAGCCACTTCTTTCACTGCATTCAGGATCCGCCCTGCGACTTTCAGGGCGTTCCCAAGCTCCATGGCGATACAGCCGCCGGAGTGGCCGCCGCGAAGCCCCGTGACGAAAAGCCGGTACGCCGGCACATTGGCCGTCTCCAATTCCACATTCTTTTTTAAGTCAATCATCTCGCCGCCGGCGCTGGTGATGCAGGTGCCGATCCCATGGCCGCCGAAGTCCAGATTCACATACCGTTTTCCCTTAAAATACTCGCTCTTTAAAGCAAAAGCGCCGATTAAGCCGACTTCCTCCTGAACCGTGAACACACATTCCAGCGGCGGATGCGGCTCGTCGGAGGCGAGAAGCGCCAGCATGTAGGCGCAGCCGGTGCCGTCGTCGGCTCCGAGGGTCGTCCCCTCCGCACGGAGAATCCCGTCCTCGATGTAAAGCTTAAGCGGATCCTTTTCAAAATCATGAGCGCAGCCGTTATTCTTTTCACAGACCATGTCCGTGTGGGCCTGAAGAATCACAGCCCCGTGTCCCTCATAGCCCTTGGACGCCGGCTTATAGATAATCACGTTATTCATATTGTCGCGCACATAGGAAAGCCCGTGCTCCTTGGCAAAGGCCTCCAGGTAATCGGCGTACTGTTCCTCATGGTAAGAACCGTGGGGAATCCGTGTCATCTCCTCGAAATATTTCTGGTGAAGCTTTTCGTGATCCAGTACATTCATGGCAATACCCTCCTTTTATGACAAGCTGCGGCGCCTGTCTTTTTACAGCGCCTCTTCAAAAATCTGCACGATCTCTTCCGCGGACATCTCCTTATACGCCCCTTTCAGGCGCTTCGCCGCCTTCCCGGCCATCAGGGCAAACTTCTCCCTGCCGATGCCCATCTCCGAAAGCCTGGACGGAAGACCCAGTCTCTTAAAATAGTCTGCCGTTTTTTCGATAGCCAGATTCGCTGCCTCATGGGCCTCCAGCTCCGGCGAAATGCCCCATACGTTCACGCCGTAGGTACGGAATTTGGACACGGTGCGGTCATCGAGCACATGGCGCATCCAGTGGGGCGTCAGAATCGCAAGGCCGGCTCCATGGGTGATATCGTAGTAAGCGGAAAGCTCATGCTCCATCGGATGCACCGACCAGGGCACTTCCTTTCCCAGCTTCAAAAAGTCATTGATGGCCCAGCTGCTGGCCCACATGAGGTTGGCCCTGGCCTCGTAATTATCCGGCTCCTCCACAGCCTTTACGCCGAATTCAATGCAGGTCTTTAAAAGCCCTTCGGCCATTCGATCCTGCATATAGCCCTCCGTGTTGGAAAAATACGCCTCAAAAATATGGGACATGATATCGGCCGTCCCGGCTGCCGTGTGCCAGGCGTTTACGGTCACCGTAAAGGACGGATCCAGAACCGATGCCTTTGGGCGCATCCACTCGCTCTTTGTCCCAAGCTTGTCCCCCTTTTCCATGTCGGAAATCACGGCAGACGTGTCCATCTCGGAACCCGTTGCCGCCAGCGTCAGCACCGAGACAATCGGGAGCGCCTTTTCAATCTTCTTTCCGTCCAGCACCAGATCCCAGGGATCACCGTCATAGCAGGCCCCGGCCGCCACCACCTTGGCGCAGTCGATGGACGAGCCGCCGCCGATGGGAAGAACTACTTCAATCCCTTTTTCCCGACAGATCTTAACGCCCTCCCGCACGGAACCAATCCTCGGATTCGGCTCCACGCCGGAAAGCTCCTCGCAGCTCATGCCGGCCTTCGTGAGAAGCCCAACGGCCTGCTCCAGAATCCCATTCTTTTTGATGCTCCCGCCGCCGTAAACGATCAGCACCTTTTTCCCGAATTCACCAACAATCTCCGGAAGCCGTTCCAGCTGTCCTTTTCCAAAATAGATTTTTGTCGGGATCGTGTAGATAAAGGAATTCATTTAACCTCTCTCCTTTCGGTACCTCATATTATAATAGATCACCCCGGCCGCAGCCGCCGCAAAGGAAATGCCGGCGAATACAAATGAAACCTTCGGCCCGAGACCGTAGACGAAGCCGGCCGTCAGAGCGCCGATGATGCCGCCGAGATGCTTTGTCGCGTTGCAGAAGCCCATGACTACATTGCTCTTTTCCCCCTCCGCATCCTGGGCAATCAGGTTCTGGATCACCGGGACACTGATGGCATTAAAGGCATAGAACACCAGGTTTAACACCATGAAAAGAGCCACATCCGGTGCCATGATGACGGAAAAGATCGCCGCCGCGGCCGCCGCCAGCACGAGGACGAGCGACTTCTTGCTGTCGGTCTTTTTGACAATCCACACGCAGATGGTGCCGTTGGCCGCCAGGGTAATGAAGCCCACAGCCGCCTTGATGGCTCCGTTGTAGGCGGATGTCAGGCCGAACTGATCCTTTATGTAATAGTTAAAGCACTGCTCGTAAGCCGTAAAGCCGATGTTTGCCAGTGCATTGACGATAAACATCGTCGCAAGAAGCACCGTCATAAATTCGCGGCTTGCAAAAAAGACACTGAACGGGTTCGCTTCCTTCATAAGCTTTCCCGGCGTCGTCTCGCGCATGGATTTTAACGTATCGTCCTTGCAGACGAGATAAAACATGAGGCCGCTCCCGGCCAGAGTCGCTGCCTGGATCCCGAAGGTCAGGCCGATGGAAATCTCGCCGAGAAGGCCGCCGATTAAGTAGCCGAAGGCGCTGAACACACTCTGGATCGTGGCCGAGGTAATCAGGTAAACGCCGCGCTTCTCCTCATCTGACGTGTTGACAATGTAAGTCAGCATGCTGACGAATACGGCACTTGCAAAGGCGCCGGAGATCATTCGCGCCGGCACAATCTGAAGCTCGGTCTGGGCCAGGCCAAAACAGATCTGTCCGACAGCGTAGCCGACACCGCCGATCAGCATGGTTTTTCTGCTGGATAAGTAGACATTGATTTTTCCCCAGAATGGTGAGAACAGGAAATTCGTGGAAGCCATCCCCGCATAGGCAACGCCAAACATGTAGTCGTGAAGCCCCAGATTCTGGATGACCGTAGGTGTGATCGGATGTGCAAAGTTGGCACCAAGACAAAACAGGATGGATGCCAGGAAAAACAGACGGATTCGCGTCTTCTCGCTCAAGATAAACTCCCCCAAACGTATTAGATTTTCACGTTTTCCGGCCTTTTTTTATGTTCAGGCTCAAAAAAACGGCACGAAGCATGTCGCTCCGTACCGTTCCATCATATCAAAATTCGCACCTGGATGCAACCATTTATTCGTTCCGGATCGCGGCTAAAGGCGAAAGCCTCATGGCGCGAAGCGCCGGAAACAGGCCGGCCAGCATACCGATGACAATGGCGAAAAATACAGCGGCCCCAGACAGCCACGGCGGAATTCGTGAGATTCCTCCGTCTGACATGACGCCCATCATGGCTCCGCCCAGAAACCGGTTCACAATCATGGAAATCCCATAGCTTAAAGCAAGGCCGATGGTTCCTCCCATGAAGCCGATGAAACCGGCTTCCATCAAAAACATGCTCCGGATGTCGCCCAGGGCACAGCCAAGCACCTTCAGGACGCCGATTTCCTTCGTCCGCTCGTAGATGGACATCATCATCGTGTTTGCGATTCCGATGGCCGCTACAAACAGGGACACGGCGCCGATGCCGCCGAGGACTGCCTGGATCATGTCGGTCTGTTTCTGGGCCTGCTCCAGCCACTCCATGTTGCTGTACGCGTTGTAGCCCATGTCCTGAATGGCCTTCTGGACGCTCATGACGTTTTCCATATCATCCACGTACACGTAAGCATTGTCATAGACAAAGTAGCTGTATGGCTTTCCCTTTTTATTGGTGGGCTGTCCCGGGATCGCCTGTTTTCCGTAAACACGCTTAAGCTGCGTCTTTAAAAGCTCCACATCCGTATAAATGCCCCAGGAATATTCGTTGTACTCTTCCGGCCCCCCTTTTACCATTCCGCAGGCCGGAAAAATGTATTTCTTCTGTTTCTTGTCCTCGCTGCCCGTCGACTGGAACGTGGTAAAAAAGGACTCCTGGTAGAGATCCACGTCCGGCATTTCCCCGGTATCCCAATAGCCTCTGCCCGTTTTGGAATTATAAAAATCCCTCTGCACCATGTTTCCGATCACAAGCTCCATCGTCTGTGCATTGCTGTCCGGAAGACGTCCTTTTCCCAGTGTGATCTCCTCAAGCCCCTCGCGGCTTAATCCCGTAAGGCTTGAAGAACTGGAATAGATCCCCTGGCGCATATTTACATAGACGGAGAGAACCGGCGACACCGCCCGCACATGGTCAAGCCTGGAAAACAGCTTGATCGTATCGTCCACAATGTAGCTGTCCTCTGCATTTTCCGTATTGCTCATGCTGTAATTCCGGCTTACCGTAATTTTCGTAAGGCTGCCGGATGAAGCGTACTGCTCCATCGTCATCTCCTTTAAACCGATGCCGAGGGAAACCATAACGACGATGGAAGCCGTACCGATAATGACGCCAAGGACCGTCAGTGCGGTCCTCAGCTTTCTGCGGCGCAGATTATTTATGCTCATGGTGAGCAGATCAAAGAATCTCATCGTCCATTCCCGCTTTCTTCTTCCTCCGCCGGATCATGGCTGCCACCGCGGCAATCACAACCACGGCCAGGATCCCCGCCGGGACAAGATACGGCTGATACTTTCCGAGGAAAGACTGATCATCTTCCATCTCATCCACATTTCCCATGTCGATATCCGGTTCATCGAATACCATGGGCTCTGTAACCATGAGCTGAATTTCCTTTTCCACCGGCGTCACGACACCGTTCTCATCCTCATATGTAATCGTAAGCTTGATTTTCCCGTCATCCATGGTCGGAGCAATTCCAGAAATCATGGCGTCCACGTTTCCGCTCTCGCCCGGTTTGATATTGCCCACATAGGCCTCCGCCCTCTGGATCGAATCGCCCTCGAACACGGCCATGACGTTATAGAGCTGTACCTTTCCCGTATTGTTGATCGGGAACATGATGTTCGATTCGCCGCCCACGTTGATGGACTGCGGCATGATCTCGATGGTTCCCGTATTCATTCTGGCTTCCTGCTTTAAGGACACCGCGATTTTCACGCTCTCCTTCGCGTTCTTAAACTCCGGGCTGTCGTACTGTTCATTGATGGTGATCGTGTAGGAACGCTGCTCGGCACTTGGGCTGGACGAGAAATTCATTGTCAGCACCTCCGAAGCTCCCGGCGCCAGATTGTTCACCACCACCGAGTTGGAGCCGTTTGGCGTCGTAAAGACAGGGCTGCTGTCCACAGTCTCCGGTTCCAGGGTGAACAGGATGTTGCTTGCCGTAATATTGCTGGAGGCATTCTTCATCTTGACCTTTAAAGTAAATTCCTGGCCGGCCAGGATCTGGGCCGGCTCCGTCTCGAAGCTGTCCACGATGATACGCGCCTTTGTACGCTCATTCTCACCTGCGTCTGCCGAGATCTCGTCCTCGTCGTCCTCGCCGACAATCCTCACATAAAAAACGTCCTCCACCGGAGCCGCAAAGCTTCCGTCTTCCTCTTCCCGGTACCGGATCTTGAATTTGATCGGGAAATAGCCGGATTTTACGTCTTCGCGGACAGCCATGCTGTACGGCACTTCTACGGTCTGGCCGGCATTGATGTTGTCAAGCCACCTGTCGTAGTTTCCGTCGTTGATCTCAAAGGGGAACTTCGTGATGTCCTCAGAAAGTTCCATTTCCACCCGCACGTCGAAAGCCGTCTTGTAACCGGTATTCCTCAGATTGACATTGAAGTTGACAACCTCTTTATAGACGCCGGTCGGCGTAGACTGGTTCTCACCAAGTGCAAATGCTACCGGCTCCGTGCTCTCTTCATTGTCCTCAGTCGTGCCTGTGGACGTCTTGGTTTCCGCCCATACGATCACCGTCTTCTGGTATTCGGAAGACAGGGCGTCCTCGCCCTTGGCGCGTCTGGCGATGTTCACCTTGATGGGGTAATACCCTTCCTGAAGGTTCTTTTTGATATTTCCGCGGAGCGTCACGGTCTTTTTCCCGCCTGCCTTAATCGGGCCGATGGAGCGGTGCTTGTTGAGCTCGTCCGTGATCTCAAACGGATAGGTTGCGTTCATGGTTTTGATCGTTTCGCCGTCTTCATCCTCGACTTCGTCGTAGTAGTCTTTAAATTCGCTTTCCTGGGCAATCCAGACCTCGGTCTCCACCCAGTCGGATTCCGACGTATTCTTGATGGAAAACGTGATGGAGGCAGATTTTCCGATGGTTACCTCCGGCGTTTTCCCGATTACAATACGGACTTCATCGTTGTCGTCGTCCTTATGGAAAACCGGCGGAATCTCTTCATCTTCTTCCTCCGCAAACGATTCCAGGGGCATCGCGCCCAAAAACGTACTTAATACCAGCAACAGGATCCATAACCTTTTTAACTTTATCATTTCTTTTCTTCCCCGCCTTCTGTCTTTTCTTCCGTTTCCTCCCCGGCCGGAGCATGTCCTGCGTCTTTCTCCGGCGCACTGCCGTCTTTTGCCGCCTGGCCTTCCTCCCCGGCCATATCGCCGTCCCTGTTTTCGGACGGCCCGCTTCCATTGTAATCCCCGAAGCGCTCCCTTTCTAACTCCTCCAGATCCACTTCCCGGTGGTTTTCTTCGATATGGACAATCTGGCCGTCTATGATCTTAAAAATCCGGTCGGCATACGTCGCCAGGTTGTTGTCATGGGTTACCATCACAAGCGTCTGCTTCTGTTCCCGGACGATCTTCTGCATCAGCTTTAAGACCTCCATCGTCGTCTTGGAGTCAAGGTTTCCCGTCGGCTCATCGGCAAAAATAATCTGAGGCCCCACCACAAGGGCCCTGGCTATGCCGACGCGCTGCTGCTGGCCGCCGGACATCTGGTTCGGCATGTTTTTCGTGAGCCGTTCCAGTCCCACAAGCTTTAAATACTGCTTCGCCCGCTTCACACGGGCCGCCTTCGGGATTCCGCGGAACGAAAGCGGCAGGGCCACATTTTCCACGGCATTCATGGTTCCGATCAGGTTGTAGGACTGGAAAATGAACCCGACCCGCTCCCGCCGGAAGGTTACAAGCTGTTTTTCATTGAGCTTTTCGATGTGCTTCCCGGCGATGACGATTTCCCCTTTGCTGGGGTGTTCCAGCCCGGCAAGCATGTTTAAAAGCGTGGACTTCCCGGAGCCGGAGGGGCCTGTAATGGCACAGAATTCCCCTTTGTAAATTGTAAAGTCCACGCCGTTTAACGCATAGACCTTCGTGTCGCCCATCCGGTAGACCTTATAGAGATTTTTCACCTGGATCACAGGCTCCCTCATTTCCTGTCCATCGTTTCCGCCGGCCATGTCCTTCCTCCTATCGTTTTATCCTGCAAGAGACAGCCGGGGCTTCGTCTCCCGTCTGCCTGTTCTGATACCATTATACAGAATCGCCGCCTGTATGAATATAGACATTTGCTTAATAATCCTTACGAATTCTTTTCAGGCTTTTTGAGGCGCGCTTCAAATTCCTTAAGATATTCTTCTAAGGACACATACTGGCCGTTGTTGACACGGTATGCAGGGTTCCACATGTTTATGACACGGACGGCTGCCCGCTTTTCGTCGGTCGTATGGCGGTAACGGCTGTCGGCATAAAAGATATCGCCCTCCACCACATTTTTCCAGCGCATGTACTCCTCCTGGTTCCGTTTCCGCCTTTTGTTTTTAAAGACTTCCATGACGACAAGCCGGAAAATCTCCTCACCGCAGCAGACAATGACTGAAGGGTTTAGGAGCTGGATCTGGCGCTTGATGAATTCGATGTAATACTGGCCGTACTGCATGCTGATTTCGTCGGCAGCGCCTTTTCCGCCGCGCTTATTGAGATACAGGACTGCGATCCGGCGCAGAAGTTCCCGGACGCCTTTTTCTTCGCCGCCCTCCAGGATTTTCTGCATACCGGCCAGATATTCCATGTATTCTGCCTCTCCAAAGGCGCTCTTCCCGCTCCGGAAATCCTTTCGGACATCGTAAATCACAGGAAAGCTCTGTCCCTTTTTGATGTGGCTTTTCATATTTGTCTCTTTTAAGATATAAAGGGTTCCGGTAAAGTCCTGCTCCGAAACGATCCCGTCGATGTGAAAATTCCGTTTGTCTATATCGGCATAGCCAGTTGTCCCTTCCGGATTTTCCTCCATCTGCTGCATGAGCTGCCATAAAAGGAACAGCTCCTCTTCCGTCTCGCAGCCGGCCGCCTGGCCTTCCAGAAGAATCTGTTCAAATGTTTTCTGCATGGTTTCCTCCTGTGTGGGTGGGTATGCAGGTTATTATATCATGTCCGCTGCGCGGCCATGAGCCTCCGGCGGATTTTAGCGCCCGGCTTTTTGCGGCGTGCGCAAAAACCGGTTTGCGCAGATATAATAACCGCTTTGCGGTTATTATATCATATTTTTCAATTTTTTGTAGAATTTCCGGCGAGTATCCGGTATAATGGGAACAATATGACGAAAGGGGATTTTTTCCATGAGGCACTTAATCAGCCCGCTTGATTTTTCTGTTGAAGAGACAGAACAGCTTCTTTCTCTTGCTTCTGACATCGAAAAGAACCGCCCAAAATATGCACATGTCTGTGACGGAAGAATTTTGGCGACCATGTTCTTTGAGCCCAGCACCAGGACAAGGCTTAGCTTTGAATCCGCCATGCAGAGGCTGGGCGGCTCTGTCCTCGGCGTTTCCTCAGCGGCTTCCAGCTCCGCCGCCAAAGGAGAGAGCGTTTCCGATACCATCCGCATGATCTCCTGCTACGCAGACATCTGTGCGATCCGCCATCCAAAGGAAGGCGCCGCTTACGTGGCTGCCTCCAAATCATCCATCCCGGTTATCAATGCCGGCGACGGCGGACATCAGCATCCCACCCAGACACTGACAGACCTTCTGACGATCCGTTCTTTAAAGGGGCGGCTTGGCGGCATGACCGTCGGGCTCTGCGGCGACCTGAAATTCGGGCGCACGGTTCACTCTCTGATCCATGCCCTTGTCCGGTACCCGGGAATTCGTTTTGTCCTGATTTCCCCGCCGGAGCTTCGCGTGCCTGACTATATCCGTGAAAGCGTCCTGGATGCCAACCATATTGAATACAGGGAGACGACAAACCTCGATGATGCCATGTCGGAACTGGACATTCTCTACATGACCCGCGTCCAGAAGGAGCGTTTCTTCAACGAGGAAGACTATATCCGCATGAAGGACAGCTACATTCTCGATGCCGAGAAAATGAAGCTTGCCAAACCGGACATGTACGTGCTGCATCCGCTCCCCAGGGTCAATGAAATTGCCGTGGAGGTGGATGACGACCCGCGGGCCGCATACTTTAAGCAGGCACAGTACGGCGTTTACGTCCGTATGGCTCTTATCATGACTTTACTGGAGGTGGACAAACCATGTTAAATATCAGCGGAATCCGGGAAGGTGTCGTTCTCGATCATATCCAGGCAGGAAAAAGTATGGAAATTTACCGCTATCTCGGGCTTGGAAAAATGGACTGTACCGTGGCAATCATTAAAAATGCCAGAAGCAGCAAGATGGGCAGAAAGGATATCATAAAAATCGAAGGCCCCCTTGATTCCCTGGATCTGGATGTCCTGGGATACATCGACCACAACATCACCGTCAACATCATCCGGGATGACCGGATCGTGGAAAAGAGATGTCTGAATCTCCCCAACCGGCTTGTGAACGTCATTCACTGCAAAAATCCCCGGTGCATCACATCCGTGGAACAGGAGCTTCCGCATATCTTCTATCTTGCTGACAAGGAAAAAGAAATTTACCGCTGTCAGTACTGTGACGAGAAATACTCCCGATGAACCTGTTTACTCCGGCCATCATATGCTCTGTGATGGCCGCTTACATTGTAAAGGGGATGTGCGGGTTCGCCAACACGCTTGTCTTTGGGACGCTCGCCGGCTTTTCTGCCGACAACATCAATATCTCTCCCATCGACCTGCTTTTAGGCTACCCGTCCAACATATACATCGCATATTCTGAGCGGAAGGGGATTGAGCCGCGGATCTGCCTGCCGCTTTGCGTCCTCGTGATTCTGGGCTCCATCCCGGGTGTATTTCTTTTAAAGCTCGGCGATGCCAGAATCATCAAGCTGTTTTTCGGCTTTGTCGTGGTGTTTATCGGTATCGAAATGCTGTTTCGTGAGCGCAGCACGAAAAAACGGAAAGGTTCCCCGGTCCTTATGATCGCCGTCGGCCTCCTTTCCGGCATCCTCTGCGGCCTTTTTGGCGTCAGCGCTCTGTTAGTCGCCTATGTGAGTCGGACTGCTGAAAACCACAGCCAGTTCCGCGCCAACAACTGCGTTGTCTTCATGGTGGAAAATACCTTCCGCCTGGCGCTTTATACAGCCACCGGGATCATGACTATGGATGTCGTAAAAAACGCCGTCTGCCTTCTGCCGTTCATGGCTGCCGGGCTTGGCATCGGTATCTTTTTTGAAAAGCACATCCCGGAGCGGCAGGCAAAGCGCTGTGTGATTCTGCTGTTGATCCTTTCGGGGCTTTCTTTAATTGGTACGAACCTGGCCATAACCGGCGCTTAAAGAGAAACGGGAGCCGCACGCCCGCCAAGGACAAAGCCTTTGGCCGGCTGCGGCTCCCGCAACTTTTTCTATACCCGCTCTTTTTCCAGATACTCCAGGATCTCAGCCGCGTTGGTATCCGGCTTTACCTTTTCCATGGCTTTCTCAATGATCCCGTTTTCGTCAATCACATAAGTAGTCCGCACAATGCCCATGGATACTTTTCCATACAGCTTCTTTTCTTTCCATACGTCGTAAGCCTCAATGGCCGTGCGCTCCGGATCCGACAAAAGAAGGAACGGAAGCTCATGCTTCGCGGCAAAATTCTGATGGGACTTCATGCTGTCCCGGCTGATGCCGATGACGGGGACGCCGAGCTCCTCAAACCGGTGGTAAGCGGCGGCAAACCCGCATGCCTGCCGCGTACAGCCGGGCGTGTTGTCCTTCGGATAGAAATACACAACGACTCTCTTTCCTGCAAAATCCGATAATGATACGGTTTTTCCGTCCTTGTCCGGCAGTGAAAACGCCGGCGCCTTTGTTCCCTCCATCAGCATGGCAATGTCTCCTTTTCTTTAACCGACCCCTGACAGGATCTTTTTATGTTCCAGCACCGTAATCACGGTTTCCTGTGCATCCTGAAGCTGTTTAATTTCGTAGCGGATATCCCTGTTTGCAGACATGAAGTCAACCGTCAGATTTTCCACTTTTTTGTTAATGGCTTCAATCCGCACTTTGACGCCTTCCACATTTACCTGCACACTGGCAATGTTCGACGCCATAGCTTCCATCTGCGTCTTTAGTTCGCCCACATCAAGCCGCACGCCGCAGACCTGCGTCTCCAGAACCTCCGTCCGGCTTTCCGAAGCCGCCATGCGGCTCTCCAGCACATCCATCCGCCCTTCCAGAATATCCATACGGTTCTCGAGCGCGTCCATGCGGTTTTCCAGGGCATCCATGTGGGCTTCCAGGACATCCATGCGGGCTTCCAACGCATCCATTCGGGCTTCCAACGCGTCCATGCGGGCTTCCAACGCGTCCATGCGGGCTTCCAACGCATCCATGCGCTTTTCCAGCGCGTCCACCTTCTTTTCTAACGCATCCATACGGACTTCCAGCGCGTCCATTCGGGCCTCCAACGCGTCCATCCGCGTTTCCAGCGCATCCATTCGGGCCTCCAGCGCATCCATTCGCTTTTCCAGCGCATCCATACGGCTTTCCAAGGCATCCATTCGCTTTTCCAGCGCATCCATTCGCTCCTCCAGCACGTCCATTCGCGCCTCCAACGCGTCCATTCGCTTCTCTAACGCATCCATCCGCGTTTCCAGGGCGTCCATCCGGCTCTCCAGCGCGTCCATTCGCTTCTCCAGCGCGTCCATCCGCACTTCTAATGCGTCCATTCGGCTTTCCAGCGCGTCAAGCCGCGCATTCACCTCGTCGAATCTTTTGTCGATGGCTTCTGTCAGTTCTGCAAGCTTTTCATTCAGCTTCTCCTCAAGCTTCTCCTCCAACATCTGCCCTATGGCTTCCAGCAATTCACGATCCACCATAAAAATAAGACCTCCTTTCCGAAATCTGCCAACAGTTACCAGCCTTATCATTAAGGAAATCTTCTCTTTCGTATCTTTCTTCCGCCCGCACCGGCCATTTCATCTTCTCCGGCCGTGCCTGCGCAAGCTTTTTCTTTTCTTGTGTTCTCCTATTATACCGGATTCTTCCAGAAAATGGAAGGGCTTTTTGACGAATTTTGACGAAAAAAGGGCTTTCGCCCACAGACAGCCCTTCAAGCTGCCCGCGGACAAAAGCCCTCTCCGTTCACAAGGCGGCAATTTCCTACCGGAAATATTTCACACCGCTCTCAAAAATCTTCATATCCTGCTCGCCGAAAATGTTCTTAGCCACAAGGTCGCCGCGCCGCTCCGAATGGGCCATCTTTCCGTAGACCCTGCCGTCGGGACTTGTGATACCCTCGATAGCCATGTAGGAGCCGTTGGGGTTCCAGTACTCGTCCATGGTGGGGTTCCCGTCGGCATCCACATACTGCGTCGCCACCTGGCCGTTTTCAAAGAGCTTTCTAAGCCACTCTGCACTCGCCACAAACCGTCCCTCTCCGTGGGAAACCGGGTTCGTGTAGATGCCGCCGAGCTCTGTGCCCATAAGCCACGGGGACTTGTTGGACACGACCTTTAAGTTCACCATCTTGGACACATGGCGGCCGATGGTGTTGTAGGTCAGCGTCGGAGCGTCCGCGTTCTGCTCCGTGATGACGCCGCCCGGCACAAGACCAAGCTTGATAAGCGCCTGGAAGCCGTTGCATACGCCAAGGATCAGGCCGTCTCTCTCATTTAAAAGCTTTGTCAGCTCTTCCTTTAAGACCTCATTGCGGAACGCCGTCGCAAAGAACTTTGCAGAGCCCTCCGGCTCGTCTCCGGCGGAGAATCCGCCCGGGAACATGACGATCTGCGCTTTTGCAATTTCTTTTCTGTACTCTTCCACGGAATCCCGGATGTCGGAGGCACTTAAGTTCTTAAACACCTTCGCCGTCACGTTTGCGCCTGCGCGCTCAAACACCTTCGTGCTGTCGTACTCGCAGTTGGTTCCCGGGAATACCGGAATAAACACGTTCGGAGTGCCGATCTTATGGCTGCACACATAAACTTTGTCCGCCTTAAAGAGCCGGTTCTCCAAAACCTCGTCCTTCACGCCGGAAACCGTCGGGAACACCTTCTCCAGAGGCGCATTCCATGCATTTAATGCCTCGTCAAGAGAGATGGAGACACTGCCGTACTCAAAGGCTGCCCTGTCTGTCACTTCGCCGATGACCGTATAAGTGCAGGCCAGCTCTCCCACCTTGCCGTCAGGAACCTCGCAGACGAGATTTCCCCAGCCCGGAGCAAAGAAGTCTCTCGGATCCAGGTTATGCTCAACCTTCACGCCGAGATGGTTTCCGAAGGCCATCTTGCTGACAGCCTCGGCAATTCCGCCTGCCTCAACAGCATACGCGGAAATCACCCGTCCGGCCCGGATATCCTCCTGGAGCTTTTCATACGTCTCCATCACCTGTCCGTAAACCGGTATATCGAAGCCGTCCTTTTCCGTGCGTACCACAATGATCTTGTTTCCGGCCTTCTTAAACTCCGGAGAAATCACGTTCTTTCCGTCAGCCACATTGACTGCAAAGGACACCAGGGTCGGCGGTACATTGATCTCCTCACCGCCTTCCTCGTTGAAGGTGCCGGACATGCTGTCCTTTCCGCCGATAGACGGAAGGCCAAAGCCCATCTGCGCGCTGTATGCACCGAGCAGAGCCGCAAACGGCTGGCTCCACCGCTTCGGATCCTCGCTCATTCTGCGAAAATATTCCTGGAATGTAAAGCGGATCTTCTTAAAATCACCGCCGGCAGCCACGATCTTCGCCATCGAGGTCAGAACCGCATAGATGGCTCCATGGTACGGGCTCCAGCTGGAAAGATACGGATCGAAGCCGTAGCTCATCATGGTGACGGCGTCCGTCTTTCCCTTTAAGACCGGAAGCTTTGCAACCATAGTCTGAATTTCTGTCTGCTGGTATTTTCCGCCGTAAGGCATCACCACCGTGCCGGCACCGATGGAAGCGTCAAACATCTCCACAAGCCCCTTCTGGGAGCATACGTTTAAGGAGCCCAAAAGCTTCAGCCATTTATCCTTCACGTCTGCCACATCATGCCGCTCAAAGGGATTTCCCTCACGGTTCGGCGTCTCAAGGGTCACGTCTGCCTCCTGGTGGGCGCCGTTGGTATCGAGGAAGGCGCGGCTTAAATCGACGATAGTCTTTCCTCTCCAGTTCATCACAAGGCGCGGTTCCTTCGTCACCTCAGCCACTGTGACAGCCTCCAGATTCTCCTCTGCGGCATAGCCAAGGAACGTCTCCACGTCCTTCGGCGCTACGACCACAGCCATGCGCTCCTGGGACTCAGAGATTGCAAGCTCGGTTCCGTCCAGGCCGGCATACTTTTTCGGCACCTTGCCCAGGTCGATGAGAAGGCCAGCCGCCAGCTCACCGATGGCAACGGACACGCCGCCTGCTCCGAAATCGTTGCATTTCTTAATCAGGGAAGAAACCTCCGGGCGGCGGAACATCCTCTGGATCTTCCTCTCTGTCGGCGGATTTCCCTTCTGAACCTCGGCTCCGCATACTTCGATGGATGCCTCCGTGTGAACCTTGGAGGAGCCGGTGGCGCCGCCGATGCCGTCGCGCCCGGTCCGGCCGCCGAGAAGGATGATGATATCGCCGGGATCCGACGTCTCACGGATCACATTTTTCCTCGGCGCTGCGCCCATGACTGCACCGATCTCCATCCTCTTTGCCACATAGCCCGGATGGTAAAGCTCCTTTACATAGCCCGTAGCAAGGCCGATCTGGTTTCCGTAGGAGCTGTAACCATGGGCCGCCTCGGTCACAATCTTCTTCTGCGGAAGCTTGCCCTTTAACGTCTCATTTAACGGCCTGGTGGGATCTGCCGCACCGGTGATCCGCATGGCCTGATATACATACGTTCTTCCTGACAGCGGATCGCGGATCGCACCGCCGAGGCAGGTGGCCGCGCCGCCGAAGGGCTCGATCTCCGTCGGGTGGTTGTGGGTCTCGTTCTTAAAGTTGACGAGCCATTCCTCGGTCTTTCCGTCGATTTCCACAGGCACCACAATGCTGCATGCATTGATCTCCTCGGAAACCTCCAGATCCTCAAGCTTTCCTTCCGCGCGAAGCTTCTTCATGCCCATGACAGCCAGATCCATCAGGCAGACAAACTTATCGTCGCGGCCTTTATAAAGAACTTCCCGGTCTGCCAGGTACTTCTCGTATGTGGCCTGGATGGGCTCCCTGTACTCGCCGTCTGTGAAGGTCACGTTTTTAAGCTCCGTGGAGAACGTGGTATGACGGCAGTGATCCGACCAATAAGTGTCCAGGACGCGGATCTCTGTCACCGTGGGGTTCCGCTTTTCCTCGTTCACATAGTAATTCTGGATATGCTTAAAATCCTTAAAGGTCATTGCCAGGTTCAGGGAACCGTAAAGCTCCTTTAAGGCCTCTTCGCCCATCTCACAGAAGCCGTCGAAGGAAGCCACGTCTGCCGGACGCTCGAACACCGTCACCAACGTCTCCGGGATCTCCTCCGATGCCTGCCTGGAGTCCACCGGGTTGATGCAGAAGGACTTCACCGCCTCAGCCTGCTCCTCAGTCAGCCCGCCGGAAATCACATAGGTAACGGCAGACTTGATGACCGGCTCCTCCGTCTCCTTTAAAAGCTTCACGCACTGCTCTGCGGAATCGGCCCGCTGGTCAAACTGACCCGGCAGGTACTCCACGGAAAAAATCACATCGTCTGCGCCGTGGGGGAAGCTTCCCTCATAGACATCGTCCACCGGCGGCTCGGAAAAAATCGTTCCAAGCGCCTCTTTATATATGTCCTCAGAAATATTTTCAATATCATAACGAACCAGCACACGGACACCGGTCAGGCCGGAGATTCCAAGATACTTTTCGATCTCCTCCCGCAGTTCCCTGGCTTTTACGGCAAATTCCGGCTTCTTCTCTACGAATACCCGCCTTACGCTCATATTCCTTTCCTCCTTGAAAGTACGCACATGCGATGCCCAAAAAGGCATCTTCCTACTGTTTTCCTTCTTCCATCATAACACAAATCGGATAAATAAGTAAAATCAATATAACTAATTTTAATTATTAAATGTACTTATAAACTCTTCTGTCCACGCCGCGGAGCCTGCCTACTGCCCGCCGTCTCCCATGTCCTGCCCGCTGATGCTCAACGCGTCCATGGTGATTTTCATGATTTCCCGGACCTCGTCCTCCGTCATCTTCATCCGCTCAGCAAGCTCCGAGAGGTTCGCCTCCCTGCCAAGCTCCTCCGCCATGCGCTTCGACACCTCCTGGAGCACATTGACCCTGGCGGCCATCTCCTCTGCAATATCAGCCTCCAGCTTATCTTCCTTCAAAACCTCGTCCAGGCGCACACGGATCCGGCTTTCCAGGAGCTTCTCAAAGCTCCCCTCGATCCCCTCTCCGGCAAGAAGCATCAGCTCCATACTGGCCTCCTGGATTAAATCTGCCATCGGGACGCCCCGGTTGATATAATCCTGCACGAAAAACAGCGCACGCTTTAAATTTCCCTCGATGAGCCTCGTCTTCGCGCCCTCGTCGCCGCGGCAGATCCGTTTTAAAAGCGCCTCGTTCTCTTCCTCGCTGCACGGCGCCACTGCCGCCAGCTCCTCCATGTACACCTGGTAGATGTCCTCGGCCCCGGACTCCTCTTCCCCCTCCCAGAGTGCCTCTGCCGCATCATTTGCAGGCTCTCCTTTTCCGCCTGGTCTCATTTTTTTGATCTCAGCCATGATCTTCTCCTTCCTTTTTGCCGGATTCAAAGTTTCTCTTTTCAAATCCCCCTCCGTATGTTAAAATAACTATGTCGTTACTTATAAGGAGGACTAATAATGGATGTCAATTACGAATTATATAAAGTTTTTTATTATGTTGCAAGGACTCTGAGCTTTTCCGAAGCCTCCAAACAGCTTTTCATCTCCCAGTCGGCCGTCAGCCAGTCCATCAAGGTTCTGGAAAAAAAGCTGGGCCAGCCGCTGTTTATCCGAAGCACCAAGCGCGTGCAGCTCACCCCGGAAGGTGAAATCCTGTTTAAGCATATCGAGCCGGCCTTAAACCTGATCCGGAAAGGGGAAAACCAGCTTTTGGAGGCCAATTCCCTGAACGGCGGCCAGCTCCGGATTGCCGCCAGCGACACCATCTGCCGATATTTCCTGGTGCCGTACCTCAACCGGTTCCACAGCGCTTACCCAAATGTCCATATCAAGGTGACGAATTCCACCTCCATCGAATGCGCGCACATCCTGGAAAACGGCCAGGTGGATTTTATCATCACCAACTACCCGAATTCCGGCCTTTCCAACACCCAGAACATCCGCGTGATCCAGGAATTCCATGACGTCTTTGTGGCAAATCCCGGCCACTTCCCGATGAAGGGGAAAAAAGTCAGCCTCCAGGAGCTTCAGGCCTGCCCCATCATGATGCTGGACCGCAAGAGCACCACCAGCGAATTTCTCCACAACCTGTTCCAGAAGTCCCATCTCGACCTGGTTCCGGAGATCGAGCTGAGCAGCAACGATCTTCTGATTGACCTGGCCCGCATCGGACTGGGAATCGCCTTTGTCCCGGATTTCTGCATTCCTGCCGGCGAGGACGAGCTTTTTATCCTGGATTTAGAAGAAAAGCTCCCGGCCCGCCAGCTTGTGGTGGCCCACAACGAAACCCTGCCGGTTTCCCAGGCCGCAAGGCAGTTTATGAGCATGCTGTAACCGTATCTGTCACCCGTTCCAGAAATCCGTCAGGCACTGCCCCACGTTTCTCTGGTTCACCAGCTTAAAATGCTCCCATTCCCGCGGGAACAGCTCCTGATATTCCCGTCTTAAAAACCTGTCATCCAGAAGAAGGATCACACCGCGGTCCTTCGGCGTCCGGATCACGCGTCCGGCCGCCTGGAGAACCTTGTTCATGCCGGGGTACTGGTACGCAAAATCAAAGCCCCGCTTCTCCTCTTCATCAAAATATCCCTTTAAAATCTCCTGTTCCACACAGACCATGGGAAGCCCGGTTCCCACGACGATCACGCCGATGAGCCGCTCTTCCTTTAAGTCGATGCCCTCGGAAAAAACGCCGCCCATAACACAGAACGCCACCAGGGAGCCATCCCGCTGCCTTTCAAATTCCTCTAAAAATTCGGCCCGCTCCTCCTCACGCATGCCCTGCCCCTGAACGAGGAGATGGCAGAACGCCTCTTCCTCCTCCAGAATCCCAAGCACCTGCTCCATATACTGATAGGACGGGAAAAAAACCATGTAATTCCCTTCCCGCGCCTTTGCCGTCTCGCGGATATAGGCGGCTACCTTCCGGTATTCGCCCTCGTTGCGCCTGGTGTAGCGGCTGCTCACATCGGTGCCTACCATTAAAAGGCGGTTGTCCTCGGAAAACGGCGAGTTTGCATAAACGGCATAGTCCTCGTCGCAGCCGCTAAGGAGCGTCTTATAGTAGCGGATCGGAAGAAGCGTCGCGGAAAACAGGATCGTGCTGTTCCCCTGGGCCATGCATTCCGACAGGCAGCCGGAAGGGTTCACGCAGAACAGCCGCACCTGGAACGAGGGCGTCCCATGATTTTCCGCATAGATCCGGTAATGGTCATCCAGCCGCTCATAAATCCCAAGAAAGTCCCGCAGGCAGAAATAAAAATCCAGCACAGCATCGCGCCCCTCAAACTCCTGGTTATCCTCCAGAAACATCTCAAACTCCGAAAACACGCTCATGACTGCGGCCGCAAGCCCTGTCACATCTTCTAAAACCTGCCAGTCCTCACATTCCCTCTTCATCTCCAAAAGCACCTTGTTGCATTTATCGAGCTGCCTCTCAAGCTTTGCAGAGCGCCCTTTTATGAGCCGCTTTGTCTCCAGGACATCCTCTTTCCGGATGGCTGCGCTGTACATCTCCCGCGCCCTGGAAACCAGGTTGTGAGCCTCGTCGATTAAAAACAGGTACTCCCCCTTTGCGCCCTCCGCGAAATACCGCTTAAGCCTTACATTGGGATCAAACACATAGTTGTAATCGCAGATGATGCCGTCGGTCCAGCTGCTGATATCGAGGCAGTATTCAAACGGGCAGACCTGATACCTCTCGGCATAGGAAAGGATTTTTTCCCTTGTGATGTCCTGTTCCAGATGGAGAATGTCGAAGACGGCCTCGTTGACCCGGTCGAAATGGCCTTTTGCATAGGGGCAGTGATCCGGATTGCACTCCGTCTCCTCCAAAGGGCAGAGCTTTTCCTTGGCCGTAATGGTGACAGACGAAAAAATCAGGCCGCTTCCCCTTAAAATCCGAAACGCCTCCTCGGCCACCGTCCGCGTGATGGTCTTAGCCGTCAGGTAAAAAAGCTTTTCGCCTTTCCCTTCCCCGATGGCCTTCACCGCCGGGAACACCGTGGACAGCGTCTTTCCGATGCCGGTGGGGGCCTGGATGAACAGCCGCTTTTTCCGGCTGATGGTCTTATAGACCGAAACCACCAGATCCCTCTGCCCCTCCCTGTATGGGTAGGGAAACTCCAGGCCGCGGATCGAAGCGTCGCGGGTCAGCTCATGATGGTATAAAAACCTGGCCCATTTCATATATTCATGGACGATTCCGGCGAACCACACACCAAGCTCCTCCGCAGACTTTGCCTGTACAAAGCGGCGGATCTCCTCGGTTTCCAGATTGCAGTAGGTAAGCTGGAGCCGGACTCCGTCCAGCCCTTTATCGCAGCAGTAAAAATAGCCGTAGCACATGGCCTGGGCCAGATGCACCGGCACCGGCTCCTCCAGACGCTCCAGATCCATGTAGACGCCTTTGATCTCATCAATGGTGACGGCGCCGTTTTCCTCCTCGATGCCGTCCGCCCGACCCTCCACAAGAAGCGTCACCTCCTCATCCTCCACGAGATGCTTTAAGGGCACCTCGGCGCGGTAATTGGAGCCCATGCGCTTCTGGATCTTCCTGTGGATCCTGCTTCCCTCCAGCATGGCGTCCTTTTGGGCCTGCCCGCTCCTTCGGCTGTCAATGTCCCCGGAGCGCAGCACAAACTCCACCAGGTTCCGGACAGAGATCCGCACCAGCTTTTTCCTTTCCTCTGCCTGCCGTTCCATGAAAAAGCTCCTTTCTCCCTTCGTTCCATAAGAAAATTATACTGTATCCCCGCCGCCTTGTAAAGGAACGAAAAGCCGCCATACCATTTCTGATACGGCGGCCCTCCTGCCCATTTTATTTTAAATCATTCTCCGTGGAAGCAGACGCTCCCCGGAATCCTGTCCCGGCAGCCTGTGACGCCGTTATGCGACTGCTGCCTTGCAGGCATCTTTTTCTTCCAGAAAATCTTCAAATTCCTTATTTTCGCCGTCGAATTCTACCGTGAGAACCTTGGTAAGATCCAGGCTCAAAACGCCAAGAATCGACTTTGCGTCAATGATAATGCGGTTGTAAAAAACATTGATATCGAAATCACACTCAGATGCCCTGAACACAAAGTCCTTTGCTTCCGCAACAGAAGGAATCATGATTTTTTTCTGCTTCATCATAGCATTCAAACTCCTTTTCAAAGACAAAAAAGACTGGTTTCTTTTTTCGGTTTACTAATATATATCATTTTTGGAAAAATTAGTCAATCGAAACATTCACCAATTTTCGTCATGGGCAGGTATCATTTTTGTACTTTTTGATATATATGCGAGAATCTTTAAGAGCTCCGTGTTGCGCGGCCGCCTTCCGGCCGTCATGATCTCGAAAGCAGCGAGACCGTTGTTTTTCCGGTTCTCCCACAGCCCCTTTGACACCGTCCGGATGTCCCGCTCCACGCAGGCGGCTGTCGTTCCATACTGCTTTGCCGTCTCCATATAAAGTACCTTCATCTGGAGTTTGGAATCCTCCTCCAGACGCATCAGCGCATACGCCATATATTCAAACCCAAGATAGGATATGTTGGCACCAAGCTTCAGCAAAAAAGCTCTTTTTCTGTCCATCCTGGAAACTCCTTCCCAAAAAAGGCCGGGAATCTCCTGTATGCCAAAAAAGGGAACAGTTTCCCCTTTCAGGCTGTCTGCCAGAATAAAGAGCCCCCGGCCTTTTCTAATGCCATTCTAAACTGCAAAATGCCGCATTTGCTCTCATATATGGTAGATTGGAAGAGAAAGATTCTTTATTTTTGCGTAAAAGATTGGCCTGCCATTTGCCGTCATGGCTTCCGGCCTCACCAGTGAACTATGGAAAATCTTTCCAAACGAAAAAGCAGCCAAAATCCCGTTTTCACGGGGTTTCAGCCGCTTGCATACACAGGGGAAGAGGGGCTCGAACCCCCATCTACGGTTTTGGAGACCGCTGCTCTACCATTGAACTATTCCCCTTCGCATTTCTCATGCTTGACTATATTATCACAGGACGCAGAAAATGTCAATGTAAATCTTTCAAAAATTTTGCCTGTTTTTCCGCCAACTGATAAAATTCACCTGCCCCATAAAGCTTTCGCAGCGGCCATGTCGGCCGCCGCGCCTATTCAGCTTCCATCTGTTTTAACTGTTCCGTCAGAGACTGGATCCTGTGGATGGCAGAATCCACCTGGCCCTTGGCATCAGAAATTTTCGACTGGACAGCCCAGTCCACAAAGAGATTATCGAGGAAAATATCGGCAAACTGGAGGAATCCGCCCACGTTTAAGTGGAATTCCGGCGCCGAGGAGACGTCTTCTAACTCACGCCGGAAAATAGAAAGCTTCCCTCTCGCTTCCTCCAGGGAATTCTCTGCATCCTTAAGCTTCGAGTGCTTCACCATGGAACTGATGAAACCGCCGCCGATCATGTCCCAGATTCCCCAGTTCCCGGCGCTGTTTAAGGCCTCCCTTGCATCCTTTAATGCCCGGACGGCCGCTTCACCGGCAGAGATAGCCTCGCGGATTTCCTTTTTTCTCTGTTCCCTGCTCTCCATACGGTCCTCTGCATTTCTGTTTTCTTCCATGTTTTCGCCTCCTTATAAAAGTGCGATGGCCTCCCGCACGTTATCAACACCAATTAAACGGATCCTGTTATCGCCCTTCATTTTCTCAAGGTTTGCCTTCGGGAGCACGCAGGACGAAAAGCCCATTTTTATGGCCTCCGAGACTCTCTGGGAGGCCTGGGACACGGCCCGCACCTCTCCGGAAAGGCCTACCTCTCCGAAAAACAGCATGCCTGGATCCACCTCGCGGTTTTTGAAGCTGGACACCAACGCCATGACAAGCGCCAGATCCAGTGCCGGCTCGTTCATCTTCATGCCGCCGGCGATGTTCACATAGGCATCGTACCGGCTCATCTCATAGCCGCACCGTTTTTCGAGAATTGCAAGCAGGATGTTGACCCGGTTATAATCGACACCGTTTGCCGTCCGCCTCGCCATTCCGAAATTCGTCGCCGTCACAAGCGCCTGTACCTCGAGAAGAATCGGCCGTGTCCCCTCTAAAGAACAGGCCACTACGGCGCCGGACGCCTCCTTTGGCCGCCCGGAAAGCAGGAAAGCCGACGGGTTCTTCACCTCATTGAGGCCATTTTCCAGCATCTCAAACACGCCGATCTCGTTGGTGGGGCCAAACCGGTTCTTCACGGCCCGGAGAATCCGGTAAGAATCGTTCCGGTCGCCTTCAAAATAGAGAACCGTATCCACCATATGCTCCAGTACCCTGGGGCCGGCCACGACGCCTTCCTTTGTCACATGGCCGACGATAAATACGGTGATGCCGAAGCCCTTTGCAATCTGCATCAGAAGGTTGGTTGACTCCCTGACCTGGCTCACACTGCCCGGCGCCGAGGAAATGTCCTCCCGGAACATGGTCTGGATGGAGTCGATGATGACGATGTCCGGCTTCACGGTCTCCATGGAACCGGCGATGACATCCAGATTCGTCTCGCTGAAGAAAAGAAGTTCGCCCTCAATGTGCCCGATCCGGCCGGCACGCATTTTGATCTGCTTTAAGGACTCCTCGCCGGAAATATAAAGGACGCGCTTTCCCGCCAGCGCCAGGTTGCGGCAGACCTGGAGAAGGAGCGTGGACTTTCCGATACCGGGATCGCCGCCCACAAGCACCAGGCTTCCCTTCACGATGCCGTCGCCCAGAACCCGGTCCAGCTCCCCAAAGCCCGTCTTCGTCCGATCCTGTTCCTCCAGGGAGATATCGGCGAGACGGACAGGGGCAGCGCCCCGGCCGGGCGCCCGCATGGCGGCCGCCGGCGATTTCTTCTCGGAAACCACCGGCTCCTCCACAAACGAGTTCCACTCCCTGCATGCCGGGCACTGCCCCATCCACTTGCTGGATTCATAGCCGCATTCCTTACAAAAAAACATTGTTTTTCCTGCTTTGGCCACGATAAAATCCTTTCTGTCTTACTTTCTCACAATCTTAACGTCTACGGCCTTTCCCTCGGAAAGCTCCACGCTTAAGACAAGCTTGCCGCTCATATTCGTCTTCATGCCGCCGACGCCGACACCGTCCTCATAAACCTCGTATTCCATATCGTCTTCCATCTGGACGGTGATCTGGGCATCCCTTACGCCTTCCACCTGGAAAGTCACCACATCGTCAGCCACATAAAATCTGCTGACGGCAGTTCCCGGTACGGATTCATAGACAAACATACCGTTCCGCTCCAGTTTTGTAATGTCACAGTAGGTTTTTACTTTATAAAGATCGCCTTCATGCTCAAAATCCTCTGCCTTGGCTTTTGCATCGAGAGAATAATCTCCAAAACTGATGGTTCCGTCTGCTTCCGTGCGGATTAGTTCTTTAATTACTGACATAATACTTAGTCTCCTTTTGTGTGTTTGCCTGAATGCATATGCGGGTATCATACCGCTTTGCGGTATTATGCCATGTCCGCTTCGCGGCCATGACAGCCTCCGGCGGATTTTAGCGCCCGGCTTTCTGCGGCGAGCGCAGAAACCGGTTTGCGCAGGTATAATACCGCTTTGCGGTATTATGCCATGCCCGCTTCGCGGCCATAGCAGCCTCCGGCGGATTTTCAGCGCCCGGCTTTCTGCGGCAGGCGCAGAAACCGGTTTGCGCAGGTATAATACCGCTTTGCGGTATTATACCATACTTCCCACTTCTTTTCTAGCGGTTTGTGGGTGGCGGGCGGAAAATTTGAGGGCGCCGTCGCGGACGGTGATTTTCACCGAATCGCCTTCCCGGACACGGCCCTCTAAAATCTCCTCGGCCAGCCGGTCTTCGATAAGGTTTTGGATCGTCCGCTTTAACGGGCGGGCACCGTATTTCTCATCATAGCCCTTATCAATCAGGTATTCCTTCACGTCATCACCGGCATTTAAGCGGATGGACATCTGCTGCTTCGTCCGCTTCTCCACCGTGCCGAGCATGATGGTGACGATGGCCTTCATGTGCTCCTTCGTCAGCGGATGGAACACGATAATGTCGTCGATCCTGTTTAAGAATTCCGGCTTGAACATGCGCTTTACCTCGTCCATGACGCCGTTTTTCATCCTGTCGTACTTTTCCTTCTCGTCATCCTTGGAGAGGAAGCCGAGCTGCTTCGGCGCAATGATATTCTCCGCGCCGGCGTTTGACGTCATGATGAGCACCGTATTTTTAAAGTCAATCTTATGGCCCTGGGAATCGGTGATATGGCCGTCGTCCAGCACCTGAAGAAGAATATTGAACACGTCCGGGTGGGCCTTTTCCACCTCGTCAAACAGAATCACCGAGTACGGATGGCGGCGAACCTTTTCGCTTAACTGCCCGCCGCCTTCATAGCCCACATAGCCTGGCGGCGAACCGATCATCTTGGATATGCTGTGCTTTTCCATATACTCCGACATGTCGACGCGGATCAGGGCATTCTCCGTCCCGAACATCACCTCCGCAAGCGCCTTGCAGAGCTCCGTCTTTCCGACGCCGGTGGGGCCTAAAAACAGGAATGAGCCGATGGGGCGCTTCGGATCCTTTAAGCCCACTCGGCCGCGGCGGATGGCCTTGGAGATGGCCGTCACGGCCTCGTCCTGGCCGACTACGCGCTCATGGAGAATCTGCTCCAGCTTTAAGAGCCGTTCGCTCTCCTCCTCAGCTAACTTACTCACCGGGATCTTTGTCCAGTCGGAAACCACCTCGGCGATTTCATTCTCGCCGACAACAAGCTCCTTGGAGGTTTTCTCCGTCTCCCACTTTTCCCTGAGCTTCGCAATCTTTTCCCGCTTCTTCTCCTGTTTCTTCTTGATTTCCCCGGCTTCCTCGTAGGCCTCTCTGCGGATTGCCGCCTCCTTATCTGCCTCCAGGGCGCGGATTTCCTCCTCCGCCTCCTTGATCCCCTTCGGCTCCACATAAACCGTGAGCCTCAGCTTCGAGGACGCCTCGTCAATCAGGTCCACCGCCTTGTCCGGCAGGAACCTGTCGTTGATATAGCGGGAGGACAGCCTGACGGCCGCACGGATGGCCTCGTCGGTGATTGTGACACGGTGGTGTTCCTCGTATCTCGGCCGCAGCCCCTTTAAGATATCCACGGCCTCTTCTTCCGTCGGCTCCTCCACGGTCACAGGCTGGAACCTGCGCTCTAAGGCCGGATCCTTTTCAATATATTTCCGGTATTCCTCGATGGTCGTGGCGCCGATGAGCTGGAGCTCGCCTCTTGCCAGGGACGGCTTTAAAATATTGGAGGCATCCAGGGCGCCTTCTGCGCCGCCTGCGCCGATGATCGTGTGAATCTCGTCGATGAATAAGAGGACGTTTCCGGCCTCCCGCACCTCGGAAATCACGTTTTTAATCCGCTCCTCAAACTCGCCGCGGTACTTGGAGCCGGCCACCATGCCGGACAAATCCAGCACGACGACACGTTTCCCGCGGATGGTTTCCGGCACATCGCCGGCCGCAATCATCTGGGACAGCCCCTCGGTCACGGCCGTCTTTCCGACGCCCGGCTCCCCGATCAGGCAGGGGTTGTTTTTCGTCCTGCGGCTTAAAATCTGGACGACTCTGCGAATCTCCTTTTCCCGTCCGATGACAGGGTCAAGCTTTCCATCTGCCGCAAGGGCCGTCAGGTCGCGGCTGTATGAATCCAGCGTCGGCGTCTGGGATCTGGCCGTCTTCTGGCTGCGCCCCGGAACGGCCTCGTCCTTTCCGGCCGCGTCTTCGCCCATGGCCGCCAAAAGGTCAATGTAAATTTTCTGAATGTTGATATTCAACGTATTTAAAAGCCGGATCGCCACGCAGTCGTTTTCTTTTAAAAGCGCCATCAGGATATGCTCCGTCCCGATGAGCGGCGCCCGGAAGCGGACGGCCTCCCGGTAGCTGTTTTCCAGCACATGCTTTGCCCTCGGCGTATAGCCCTCCCGGTCGCGGATGCCAGTTTTCCGGTAGGACGCCACAAGCTGCTGTTCCAGAGCCAGAAGCCGGTCAAGCTTCACATCATTGGCCTCCAGCACCTTTGCGGCCGTACCGCTGCCTTCCTCCATGAGCCCCACCAGGATATGCTCTGTCCCGATGGTTTTGGAACCCATGTCCTCCGCAGCCTCCCCGGCCAGAACAAGGGCCTCTGAGGCTTTTTCCGTATATCTGTCCATGTATGTCAAATTCCTCCTGTTATGATTCTATGATTTCCGGAAGCTCCGCCCGCACAAACTGCGCCCTGGCCGCCTCCAGCTCCTCTTTTTCCATGGGCTTTTCCGCCAGCTTTAAGAGGTTCGCCGGCTGGATCCCAAGCATGATCCGGTAAATGGAACACGGCTCCTTTGTCTTTAAGATCCCGTCCCGCACGCCGACCATGATCTGGGACAAAAATTCCATGGCATCTTTTCTCGTGAGCCTCCTGGCGTACCGCAGCACGCCGTAGGATTTATAGACCTCATCCTGGCAGCCAAGGGGCTTCTGCTTTAAGGCCTCCTGACGCAACCGCCGCTCCTGGGCATCCAATTCCGCGGCCGCCTTCGTCACAAGCTCGATGATTTCCTTCTCACTCTGCCCCAGGGTCTTCTGATTGGAAACCTGGTAGAGGGAGCCGTAGTTTTCACCCCCCTCGCCGTAAACGCCGCGGACGGCAGTGCCGAAACGGCCCATGTCGGCCACCAGGCTGTTGAAGCTCCGTTTCCTGGAAAGAAGCGGCAGATGGAGCACGACGCTGGCACGGAGCCCCGTCCCCACGTTGGTGGGATAGGACGTCAGGTACCCATATTTTTCATCAAAGGAATACTCGAACCGCTCGCTGATGTAATCGTCCAGCCGGTCGGCCCGCTTATAGCAGCCCTCCAGATTCAGGCCTGCCTCCAGCACCTGGATGCGGATATGGTCATCGCCGTTTAAGACGATGGACGCCCGCTCATCCTCTGAGACAATCAGGCTTGCAGGCCCCTTCTTTTTCGACATGGAACGGCCGAGGACACGCCTCTCCGTAAGCGCCGCCCGGTCGAGATCTGCCAGGCGCTCTAGCTCCGCCTTCGCGTACCGGCACCCGTCCAGACTCCCGATGTCCTTAAGGCCCTCATTTAACCGGGCCGTCATTTCGGCTCCCTGTTCCCTCGTCATCTTTCCCGGGAACGGATACTCCTTCCAGTTCCTCACAAGGCGAACCCGGCTGTAAATGACGTTTGACATTTCCTTTTCTGCTTCCTCAAACCACTTTGCCATCCTGCCCTGTCTCCTCTTTTAAATGATGGATCTGATCTCTTAAGGCCGCCGCCGTCTCATATTCCTCCCGGCGCACAGCCTCACGCAGCCGGGACTGCAAAAGCTTTATCTGCTCCCCGGCCGAAATCTTATTCTCCTTTTCTCCCTTTCCGCCGTTTTCGCCGTCCGCAGGCGATGCCCCGTCATCCACGTATGGGCTCTTTCCCGGGTGCTTCCCCACATGGCGCTCGCTGCCCTGGAGATGCTTGATGTTCTCACGGATCAGCGGGTCGAAAACGCTGTAACAGTCCGGGCACCCGAACTGGCTGTCTTTTACGAAGTCCTCATACGTCGTGCCGCAGGAAGGACAGACGACGCCGGCATACTTTCCTTCCGTCTCCGACGTGTCCTCCACGCCCAGAAGTCCGGAAAGCAGCTTTCCAAGGGGGAATTCCCCTTCAAAAATTGCCGAATACTGGCCGATGTCCAGGCGGCTGGCACACTGGGCGCAGAGATTATGCTCCGACTTCACCCCATTGATTACCTCAACGTATTTTACCGTGGCTTCACGCATTTTGCAATGTTCACAAAGCATGCTGCTCCTCCTTATTCTCCCTGGCCGGAGAAATCCTCAAAAATCTCGTCCACAAGCGCATGAACCTCCTCGCGGCTCACATTCCGGCAGAAGCCCCTGGCAAGGACGATCCCAAGCTCCTCTCTCATTTCCGCAAGGGCCTGGAGTTTATCCATATTTAGAGCCACAACGGCGCCGCGGCGCCTGTCGAGCCTCAAAAATCCCTCCTGCCTTAAAACAGAATATGCTTTATTTACCGTATGCATGTTGATTCCAATATCTTCCGCAAGCTGTCTCACGGAAGGCAGGTTATCGCCTTCATGCAGCATGTCCGTGGCAATCCCGACGATGATCTGATTGCACAGCTGCATGTACAGCGCCTCTTCGCTGTCAAAATTGATTTTCAGAATCATGGCTTCCACCGTCTTTCGTTCTTTATAGTTATATTTGTTATATCCTAATAGTAACAGATAAGGTACAATCCGTCAAGTGCCAAACCGTTCCAGCGGCTTTCCTGCCGGCAAACGGAACATTTCCGTTCTTTGCAGGCTTACAGCTCCATCAGTTTCCCCTCAGAAAAATAATAAATATTCTCCCTTTTATAGCCGTATTTGGAACCGGCAATGCTGATATGCGGTTCAAATGTGAAATAAGACACATCGCCCAGGCGGGTTCGGTTCCCCTTTTTAATGTAGATCCGATCCCCCTTCTGTTTTTCGATAGAATGTCCCAGATTCCCCATAAAATCAAGGTTGATGTATCCATTCTCTTTGATAACCTGGTTCATATACTCATACAGTTCCTCAAATGTCGTGTCCGGAGTGACAAAGCTCCGCATTTTTCTGTGAAGTTCTTTTTCCATGGCAATTCCCTGTTTCCACTCCTCATTGGAACAGGCCTCGCCGTCAACAACTATGCCGTTCTCGACAATGAAAGTACGCGCATAATCGCCCCAAATATCGCCACATTGCGGGCTCAAATCAATCGTTATGATGTCATTTTCCTGGATGATTCTGCCGCTTGTCTGATACCTAGGCCCGCTCACTGACACGGCAGTTTCATCACCTGCAAAGACAAAGGCGCCTATATCCCAATACCAAAAGGAATCCGCCCCTAATTCCAATAACTTTTTTTCGCAAAGTTCCCTCACTTCCATGAGAGTCATTCCTGCGCGTACAGCCTTTCTGGCATATTCCATGGTGTCTTTTGCAAGTCCCTGGACTTCTTTATAATCCATACATATTACCTCTGCAAATTAGGATTTTCCCCTGCGTATCTGCGGCCTCTCTCCTAAACCGTCGGATCCTCGCAGATTCCGATAAACAGGATTTCCCCCCTGTTTTTTATCACATAGAGGAACGGCCGGTCAAGGATCATTTCGGCTCTGCCCTGCGGAAGCGCTGCCCCGGCATACATGATCTCCGTGTAGGCGGCTGCCTCCACGCCGTTTTCGTCAATGCCCACGTGGCACTGCTGGCGGATGGACGAGATGAACAGGGGATCGGAAGCCATGTTGGTAAAATCCGCGTCATCAAACGCCTTTTTCATGCCGAGCCTTAAAAGCGGTTCCTTTAAGGAAAGCTCGCTCCCGTAAGAAAATTTCGGCACCTTCCAGACCACCTCGCCGACCGTGCTCTCTCCCGTTCCGAACAGGACATCGTTTAGCACCTCGGGGCTCTCTAAAAATGTATGGACATCGACGCCGGGATCCGGCAGGATAAATTCCACGGAGCCATTTTTTAACGCCAACTGCGAGGATGTATAGTTCTCGCCGCGCCGGAAGCCGTGGGAACCCATGGTGCGGTTCATGAAATCACAGGTAACCTGGCTGCCGTCGCTCTTTGTAAACGTGTCCGGCTTTGTCTCCAATTCCCGGAACACATCCGTCCACTCATCATAGAAATATACCGTACCCAAAATAGCTGCCTCGATATCGTCGGATGGCTGGATCTCCGGCCGGATGATGCCGCGGGTTCTGAGCTCCACCCAGTCTTCCATGGCTTCATACGTCGCGTCATCAGCAAAATCCACGCGGAATATGTCAGAATAGTAGTCGGAAACGGCCGTCTCTTTAAAGCTGTCCTTTAACGTCAAACCGTCATCGGCCCATACGGACTGGAACAGCTCCAGCCGGTAGACATCCCTGGAATGGGGCTCGCCGCCTGCTTCCTTTTTTAAAACCTTTCCGGGCTCTCCGCGGTAGAAAAATTCGTAGGCCTCTTTGCAGTCCTTAGTGAGCGCCTCCATGTCCTCATACCGGAGAAGGGACAAAATTTCCTCCCTCGTCTCCCCGGCGGCTCCCTCTGCCGCTAACGCCAGGCAGTAATAAAGGCTTAACGGCGAATAAATCGCGTTTTTCTCCTCTGCCTTTAAAAATTCCGAGCCTGTCAGGCAGCAGAACTCCCGGTATGCTGCCGAAAAATCTTCCGGAATCTGCTTGTTTCTCATAAACTCCCGCTTCTCTTCCTCGTTTTCGTAGGTACCTTCTGTCGGAAGAAAAGCCGTATTCACCTCTGTCACGGCCGGATTCTCTTCCATTCCTTTTAGTGCGTCATCGGTGTTTTCCGTCTGGTTTCTTACGGAACAGCCTGCCGCGGATAGCACCACAGCGCCTGCCGCCAGAATGGCTGCCAACATTCTTTTCTTCATAAGGCTTCCTCCCTTCAAAAATCCTTATCTTCCCTTCACGGCCGACACAAGAAGCATCATCGGCCGCCTGAGTTCCTCCTCCATTCCTTCGATTTCTTTTAACATTTCTTCTGTCGGCTGCGGCTCCACCACATGCTGGAGCGCAAATCCATGGGAAAGCAGCCCCTCCAGATACGTGGTGAGCGTCCTGTGGTATTTTACTACCTGCTCCCCGAGGAAACACGCATCCCTCTTTCCTTCCAGGAAATACCGGTCCACCGGAAAATGCAGGATCTCCCCGCATGGCCCGTAATACCAGTCCTGGGAGCCGTAAGCCGTAAAGACCGGGTGTTCCACATTGAAAATCAGGTTTCCGCCTGTTTTAAGCCAAGCCGATACTTTTTTTAGGAATTCCCCATAGTCCTCCAGATAGTGAAGCATCAGCGAACAAATAATAATGTCAAAGCTCTCCGCCGGGAAATCGCAGTCCTCAAAGGCCGTGACCTCATACCGGATCTGCCCGCCCGGATTCCTCTTTTTCGCCTCTCCGATCATTTTCTCCGAAATATCTGTCCCGACCACCGAAACAGCGCCGTGTTCCGCCGCATAAGCGCAGTGCCAGCCGTAGCCGCAGCCGAGATCCAGCACGCGTTTCCCTGAAAAATCAGGAAGAAGCTCTTTTAATGCCGCCCATTCGCCAGCGCCGGAAAGCCCCTTTTTGCTCCGATCCATCTGGCTGTATTTTTCAAAAAACTCCGGATTGTCATACGGATTTTCCTTCATGCCGTCGTTCCCTTTCCTATTTAAAATGTAACTCCTGCCGGTTTCCCGTCCAAACCTCTGCCCTCCTCCATGACTTCCATGAGCCAGGCCAGGTAGGGAAGCTCCCCGGCAATTTTCTCCTTTCCGCCTTCCTCAAGGTAAACGGAAAACAAAGCGCCGAACACGGTTCCATATTCCTTTTCATATTTCTTTGGAAGCCCCGTGACGCGCCGCACGCCCTCGGGATTCCAGGCAGCCTCCGACTGGAACCGCCCTGCATTCAGCCGTTCCCACTCCGCCCGGTACATGTATTCCCCGAAAGCCATGTGTACGGCGCCTTCATCCGAAAACCGGATCACCTGGTTTCCCGTGTCGATTTTATAGCGGAAATAATACGGCTCGCCGTTCTCGGACATTGCCATGGAAAACCAGTCCGTGTCCGGGCAGTACATCCACGTCCACCCGTCGTCGGAAAATTTCTTAATCCAGCCTTTGGGAATCCGGCTTAATTCCTTCCCTATTTCTGCCTTCTTTTCCTCTGTCACAGACGCGGCATCTCCCTCAATCCGGACGTCATACTCCGGGTCGGGGCGCCCCTGCCAGTCAAAATACTGAAAGCCCATGTACTCGCTGGCGTAAAGGCTTCCGTCTTCATGAAAATAATATTCCTCCCGGTCAATCACCTTCGGGGACTGCGTGTTCATGGCTCCGTCAGGCGCCAGCCAGTACCATTTCCCATCGTCCAGAAGCCAGCCGGTGTGTACCGAATGGTTGATGTCATAGTAATACCAGGCGCCGGTTTCCGGGCAGAACTGCCAGCCCAGCGCCATGATGCCGTTATCATAAAAATAGTAGTACAGATTTCCGATTTTCTGCCAGCCGGTCATCATGTTCCCGGCGGCGTCATAATAGTAATAGTCTCCTTCCGCCGTCTTCCATGTCCCAGACGCCCCGAAGGACGCAAACGAAAGCCCTGCGGCCATGCAGGCGCCGAGAAAAAATCCGAAAAATTGCTTTCCTTTCATCGCGCTTCCTCCCTTCTGTCTCCAGTATAACAGGTGCAAAAGATAAAACACAAGGCATACTTCCGGTCTTTTAAAATTGAAAGAAATACGTTATAATATCGTAACAAATGATGATAACAGGAGGAAACTGCCATGAAAGACAAAAAACGAATCCTCGCCTGGGCCGGCCTTCTTCTTTTCGCCGCCCTTCTCATAAGCCTTGTGGTGCTCACCTTCACCGGCGGGTCAGAAAACACGATTCTGGCGATCCTTTTCTGTCTCGTCGTCCTGCCGGTCATGCTCTATGGATACCAGATGATCCTGCGGTTTTTAAAAAAGAGGAACCAGGACAAGTAATTACCCCTTCATGAAATCAAACAGGCTTAACTGCCGTCCCGCGTCCCTGTTCTTCCCGGCCGTCTCCCGGCAGGAAACTGCTTGCGGGATGTCTGCAAGGAACGGGGATTCCTCCCCGGAGGCCGTCACAATCAGCTCTTCTTTCGCCCGGGTCATGCCCACATAGAACAGGCGGCGCTCCTCCGGCACGTTGGCCGGTTCTTTTCCCGATTCGAGCGGCAAAACGCCATGTCTTACGCCTGCCAGAAAGACTACCGGGAACTCCAGGCCCTTGGAGCCGTGAAGGGTCATGAGCGTCACGGCCTCGGCCGTATAGCGTTTCTGACCGCACCGCTTTAAGTCGCCTTCCTCGCCAAATTCCAGGGCATCGAAAAATTCCCCTGCCGTCTTATAAAACAGCGCCATGGATCTGAGCTTTTCCATGCCGTCATCCCCGGAAAATCCCATTTCTTTGATCCATTTTTCCAGAAGCTTTGCCGGCTTTTCATGCCGGTACAGCTCTTCATACTGATCCGCCATGGACGAAACCACCGTACCGCCGATGCAGTCATCGGAAAGCCCCCAGAGAAGCTTCCCAGCCGTTTTGCCCGCCTGTTCCTCTTTTCTATCCGCCGCATAGCGGAAAAAGCAGACGGTGCCGCGCACCCTGGGCTCCGAGAGGAAATCGCCGCGCCCCACGGCCACATAAGGGATGCCCTCTGTTTTCAGGCATTCTTCCAGCATCGCCATCTGCCTGTGGGTGCGGGTGAGAACGGCAATGTCGGAAAAGCCGCGGAGTTTCCGTTCTTTTTTGGAAAGCAGCCCTTCCTGCGCCTCCAGCATGTCCATACCGCCTGTCATGCGGCCGATTTCCTTTGCGATAAAAATATCCTCTGACCGCTCACCAGGCGCCGTCACAATGCGGATTTTTTCGCCCTCCCCGTTTTTAGGTGAAAGCTCTCTCCGCCCGCCGCCGTTTCTTTCGATGACAGCCGATGCCCCGGAGAGCACGTGTCCGGCGGAACGATAATTCTCCGTAAGGCGGATGGATTCTAACTGCGACCAGGCCTCTTTAAGCCGGTCAAAGCACCCGGCATCGGCGCCGCGGAAGGAGTAAATCGCCTGGTCCGGGTCGCCGATGGCAAAAAGTTCCCTTCCGTCCCGGTTCCATGACAAAATCAGGCGGAACTGGAGCGGGCTGATATCCTGGAATTCATCCACAAGAAGATGGGAAAAGCTGTTTTTAAAAAGTTGGTGCCCTGTCTCCGTTTCGGACAGCTCCAGCGCCTTCACAAGAAGATCATCAAAATCCAAAAGCTCCCGCTCCTTTAAAAGCCGTTCGTAGGCATCAAAGCAGGCCTCCGGGATTTCTTCTCCGCTCTCTCTGCCGTCTCCCGTCTTTCTTAAGGAAACCCGGCGCAAAAAATCCTTCGTCCGTTTGGAAAGCCCCGCCTCTGAGAGCGCCAGTCCCGCCAGTTCTTCTGCCTCTCCGTCGTCAATCAGTTCAAAGGAATGCCCTGCTTCTTTCAAAAGATCATAGCAGATGGCATGGAACGTGCCGATCCGCAGGCGGGATACGGCCCGCTTTCCGCCAAGCTCCTGCTCCAGACGTTCTCTCATTTCGCCGGCGGCCTTTTTCGTGAAGGTAACGGCCGTAATCTCCTCCGGCTTCACGCCCCGCTCCTTTAAAAGATAAAGGATCCTGGAAACCAGCGTCTTCGTCTTTCCTGTGCCCGGCCCTGCCGAGACGGCAATGGCCCTGGCTTTCGAGGTGACTGCCGCCCGCTGGCGGCCGTTCAGCTCGTCCAGGAAAGAGGCTGGCGCGAAATTTTCTGTCCGGCCGGACCCTGCGGCGGACACCGCTGCCGCAGCGGCTTTCCCTCTCGCCACACTCGCTGCGCCCGGCACCGCCTTTTTCTCCTCCGGCACGCCCGCTGCGCCTGACACCACCGCTGTCGTTTTTTCGGCCGGAAGCTCTCTCCCTGCGGCATCCGCGTCCATGGCTGTCCGCTCCGTTCCAACTGCCGCGTCTTCCCCTGCCGCCGCCGTCACTTCCCACGCCGCGGCGGCTTCTTCCATGGCTTTCATCTCTTCGTTTGTGAAAAAGCTCATCTGTCCTTCCGGCGTCTCAAGCTCCCCCGGCTCAAACAGCCGGATCGTCCCGTATTCGCCGTCGTACCCTGGAATCCGTTCCACCTCGCCTTCCCGCAGGCGGCGAATCCCTTCCGCAATCCGCTCCCCTGCTGCACCGCGGATATCTTCAATAGGAACCTCGCGCAGAATCTCAAATTCCGCACCGAGCCGCCCAATCATGGCCTCATATTCCATTTCCACCTTCCGGCTTCCCGACGATCTGCCGGTGGACGCTGCAATGACCTCGGGGAGCGGCACAAAGCTTTCAAATTTTTTGGCATCCGGCTTCACATAGCCCTCCGGACGGTCGGCAAGCTGTTCCACCCTATGAGACACGCCGACTGTCAGCTTCCGCTTGCAGACCGGGCAGATTCCGCCGTACTGCTCCGCCTCCACGGGGCTTAAGCAGACATGGCATTTCCTGTGGCCGTCAAAATGGTACTTCCCCTCCTCCGGGAAAAACTCGATGGTTCCAAACAATCCGTCACCTCTCTGCACCGCGCCGTAAAGCCCGTCATACTCCATTGGAATATCCAGCAGGTTGGCCTCGCGCCCCAGTTTCGCCGGCGAGTGGGCGTCTGAATTGGAAATGAGCTGGAGGCCGTCCAAAGCCGAAAGCCGCCAGTTCATGGGCGGATCCGAGGAAAGCCCCGTCTCCACGGCATGAACATAAGGGCTCATGTCCCCGAAACACTCCTCAATGCTGTCAAAGCCGGAAAAGGCGCCGAACATGGAAAAATGCGGCGTCCAAATATGGGCCGGCACAAACATGGCCCGCGGGCAGACTTCCATGGTAATCTCCAGAAGGTCGCGGCTGGAAAGGCCTAAAATCGGGCGGCCGTCCGAGTGGATGTTCCCGATGGCCTCCAGCTTTTTCGACAGCAGGTCTGCCTCCGAAAGCCCTGGAAGCAGAATCACGTTGTGCACCTTGCGGACGCGGCCGTCCTGTTTATAAATGGAGCTGATTTCCCCCGTCACCACGAAGCGCGGCCGCCTGTGATCCGGCGCCGACGGCGAAGAAATCCGGTATTCCTCTTTTAACGTATAAAAGCCGTCTTCTGCCGGCTCCAGCTTTTCCGCTAACTCCTTCCGCCATTCCGGGTGCGTGAAATCGCCTGTACCGACGATGTCGATGCCCTTTCTCCTGGCCCAAAGCTCCAGATTTTCCGGGTTTCCGTCCTTGCTTGTGGCTCTCGAAAACCGGGAATGGATGTGAAGATCTGCAATATACATGAACCGTTTCCTCCTTTGTACGTTCCCATTGCCCGCAGACAATGGAAAGAGGCCCCGCGGCGAGACCCCCTTTTCCTGGAACTGAATATCCTTATCACAGCATTCCGTTCGGAATCCTGACTTGTTACTTTTTGCCTCTCAGCCGGTCTATGATCCAGCCCAACAGATGCGCCAGCCCGTAAAAGCCTCCCACGGCCGCGGCTGCGGCCGCCAGGTATATAAAAATCTGGAAAAGCACAGCGTCTTCGTTTCCGATATTCATCCTTGCGTTTGCCAGCAACAAATCCAACATATGCCCTCTCCTCTCACAGCCGTCAGAACCGGTACTTTCTTCCAATTCTATTTTATCATGACACTCCCCGTTTTCCAATTACGTTTTCATTAAAATCCGTTTACTATTTTAAATTTTAGATTATTTATGTCGATAATCCGATATTTACTATTTATTTTATCTGATGTCCGATGGTTTCCTGCGCGCCAGGCATGCCTGGATTGCATAGCTTTCCCATAAAGCCAGGTATTTTACTTTTTCCGCTGCCGGTGTTATAATAAGGCTGTACCAGAAAATGGTACGACTATTTTTCAGATTGGGGGAATCAGATTATGGAATTTATGGACATCGTGAAAAACCGCTATTCCTGCAAGAAATTTGACGGAAGGAAAGTGGAAGCCGAAAAGCTCGCCGTTATCTTAGAGGCCGGCCGCCTGGCGCCCACAGCCAAAAACCTTCAGGAACAGCACATTTATGTGGTACAGTCCGAGGAGCTTTTTGAAAAGCTGGATAAGGAGACTCCGTGCCGCTACAACGCCGGTACGGTGCTGGTTGTCGCCTTTGATAAAAACAATGTGTTTACATACCCCGGCGAAAAACGGGATTCCGGCGCCGAGGACGCAGCCATCGTCGCCACCCATATGATCCTCGCCGCAGCCTCTCAGGGCGTGGATAGCTGCTGGATCAACTTCTTTGATCCGGAGAAGCTCGCGGCTGCCCTTGGGCTTCCGGAAAACGAAGAAGTCCTGATGCTTATGGATCTCGGCTACGGCGCAGAGGGCGCCGGCCCGCTGCCCAACCACAGTGCAAGAAAGCCCCTGGAAGAAACCGTCACTTACCTGTAAAAGAAATGGAGGAAACCGATATGAGCAAAACCTTAGTCGCCTATTTTTCCGCCAGCGGCGTGACAAAAAAGCTGGCTGAGCGCCTGGCCGGAGCCATCGGCGCCGACACATTTGAAATCTGCCCCGAGACGCCTTACACCGACGCGGATCTGGACTGGAGAAACCCCAAGAGCCGCAGCAGCGTGGAGATGAATGACAAGGCTTTCCGCCCTGCCGTCGCCGGAAAGGCTGAGAACATGGCTGAATATGACAAGATCTTTGTCGGCTTCCCGATCTGGTGGTACGTGGCTCCCACCATCATCAACACCTTCTTAGAGCAGTATGACCTCACGGGAAAGAAAATCATCCCCTTCGCCACCTCCGGAAGCAGCGGCATGGGAAACACCAACAAGGAGCTTCAGACTTCCTGCAAAGGCGCCGAGCTCATGGAAGGAAAGCGTTTTTCCGCCAATGCCGACGCAGCCGAGTTAAAGGCCTGGGCAGAAACCTTCTAAGACATCAAGACGCGCGTCCAGGCGCCGTCACATGGGAATCCACTTTCTTATCCATAAAAAGCCGGAAACAGCAGAACCAACATGGCCTGCCGTTTCCGGCTTTTTTATGGATTCCTTTACTTTCTCATAATAATCTCATCGCGTCCCGGGCCGTTGGAAACCATGGTGATCGGCACGCCGATTTCCTCTTCGATGGCCTCGATGTACTTCCGGCAGTTCTCCGGCAGTTCCTCGTAGCTGCGGATCCCGCGGATGTCGCATTTCCATCCCGGAAGCTTCTTATAGACAGGCTTTGCCTTCTCCAGATAGCTGGTGGTCGGGAAATCCTTTGTAACCTTGCCGTCGATCTCATAGCCGACGCAGATCGGAAGCTCGTCAAGGTATCCAAGGACGTCGAGAACCGTCAGGGCCACTTCCGTCGCGCCCTGAATCCGGCAGCCGTATCTCGTCGCCACGGCGTCGAACCAGCCCATTCTTCTCGGACGGCCCGTCGTCGCGCCGAACTCGCCGCCGTCGCCGCCGCGCTTCCTTAACTCATCGGCTTCCTCGCCGAAAATCTCGCTGACGAAGGCGCCTGCGCCGACTGCGCTGGAGTAAGCCTTCACCACCGTCGTGATGGTTTTGATCTCATAGGGCGGAATCCCTGCGCCGATGGCGCCGAAAGCCGCCAGGGTGGAAGAAGACGTAACCATCGGATAAATTCCGTGATCCGGATCCTTTAAGGAACCGAGCTGTCCCTCTAAGAGGATGTTCTTCCCCTCTTTGATCGCATCGTAAAGATAAGCGGAAACGTCGCAGACGTAAGGAGCAACCATTTCCTTATACTCCATCAATGTGTTAAAAATCTCCTCCGGGTCGAGAAGCGGCTTGTGGTAGAGATGCTCAAGGAGCACGTTCTTCGTCTCACAGACGCGCTCTACCTTGTCGCGCAGGGCGGCCTCGTCGCCGAAAAGCTCGCTGACCTGGAAGCCGATCTTCGCGTATTTATCGGAATAGAACGGAGCAATCCCGGACTTCGTGGAACCAAAGGATTTTCCTGCCAGTCTTGCCTCCTCATAGGTGTCGAACAGAATATGATACGGCATCATGATCTGCGCCCTGTCGGACACCAGAATCTTCGGCATCGGAACTCCCTGTTCCGTGATCTCCTTGATTTCCTTTGCAAGGAACGGAATGTTCAGCGCCACGCCATTCCCGATGATGCTTGTCGTGTGATTGTAAAAAACTCCGGACGGCAGAAGGTGAAGCGCAAATTTGCCGTAATTGTTGATGATGGTATGGCCGGCATTGCTTCCTCCCTGGAAACGGATGATGATGTCAGACTCCTTTGCAAGCATGTCTGTAATCTTGCCTTTTCCCTCGTCTCCCCAGTTGGCGCCTACGATTGCTCTAACCATTTGATATCCTCCTCTTTGGATAAAAACTTACATCGCCTTTGAAAGGCACGCTATAAGTGTACAACAAAGCCCCGCATAAGTAAAGACAATATTTATTATATTCTCCATAAGTTCCCATTATGCCGTGAATCCTTTCTCTGAGCCCCGCGTGCCAAAGGTCCGCAGCACGGCCAGAAACCGCTCCCCGGCCGGGGAAACCGTGTTCTTTTTATCCGTCACGATGCAGATTTCCCGCTCCGGCATCATCTCCCGGAACGCCAGCTCAAAAATCTCGCCGCTCTCCAGCTTTTCCCTTGCAAACTCTGCCATGACGCAGCCCACACCCATGTTGCGGATAGCGAACTGAACAATCATGTCGCTGGTGGCAAGCTCAAACTCCGGCTCCAGAACGATCCCCTTTTTCTCAAGGAACTGGTCGGTGAACCGGCGGGTGCTGGTGTCCTTTTCCAGGAAAATGCAGGGCAGCCGCTTTAACGCTTCATAGTCCAGCCGCTTTCCCTTAAGGCTCCAGAACTTGTTCCCGGCCACAAAGGTATTCCGGATTTTCTTCACAGGCAAGGCCTCCACCTCCGGCCTGGCGTCAAAGGGCGTGCTGACGATGCCGAAGTCGATTTTCCCCTGGTACAGGGATTCAATGGTCTCCGGCGTCGGCGCATTGGAAACCACCACCTTGATGTTGGGATATTCCCCGTGGAACCGTTCCAGATACGGGAGCAGGTAAAACTGGAGCGTCATGTCGCTGGCGCCGATCCGCACCTCGCCCATGTCCAGATCCACCAGGCGCTTTAGCATCGTCTCCCCGTCCATAAGGCTCTCGATCCCCCGCTCCACATACGGGTAAAGGAGACGCCCCTCGGCCGTCAGCTTCACGCCCTTCGGCGTCCGAAGAAACAGACGGCTGTTTAAGGAAGTCTCAAGCTGTTTGATGGCCTGGCTCACGGCCGGCTGGGAGATACAGAGCTCCTCAGCCGCCGCCGTGATGCTTCCGAGCTTTCCCACATAGTAAAACACCTTATAATATTCCATGCTGCTGTTCATGGCGCCACCTCCAAAAAAGCACCGCCGCACGCGGCCGGAAAAGGACCGTATGCGGCGGCTTCGTCACCTTGTGCACAGGGACATGCACTGTTTTTATACGTTGATCTCAGCCTTTACGCCGAGAAGCGCTTCGTTTTCCTTTAAGATCGGGCGGATGACTTCCTCTAAGAATTCCTCCACCTGCTTCGGCGCGCGGCCCACATAGCGGGCCGGATCCATGGTCTTTTTAAGCTCCTCTAAGGACAGGTTGAAGGACGGGTCGGCGGCAATCAGCTCCAGAAGGTTGTTGTCCTTTCCTTCTGCCTTCACGTTCCTTGCGGCCTCCATGGAAAGCTCGCGGATCTTCTCGTGAAGCTCCTGGCGGTCTCCGCCTGCCTTCACGGCATCCATCATGATGTTTTCGGTTGCCATGAACGGAAGCTCCGCCATCATGTGCTTTTCGATGACCTTCGGGTAAACCACAAGGCCGTCCACCACGTTGAGATAGAGATCCAGGATACCGTCTACGGCCAGGAATCCCTCGGGGATGGAAAGGCGCTTGTTGGCGGAATCATCAAGGGTACGCTCGAACCACTGGGTCGATGCCACAAGCATCGGGTTCATCATGTCGGACATCACATAGTTTGCCAGGGAAGCAATGCGCTCGCTCCGCATGGGGTTTCTCTTATAAGCCATGGCCGAGGAACCGATCTGGTTCTTCTCAAATGGCTCCTCCACCTCTTTTAAGTGCTGGAGAAGGCGGATGTCGTTGGAGAACTTGTGGGCACTCTGGGCAATGCCTGCCAGGACGGAAAGCACGCGGCTGTCAATCTTTCTCGAATACGTCTGGCCGGAAACCGGGTAACAGCCCGGAAAGCCCATCTTGTCAGCGATCATCTGGTCGGCTTTCCGGCATTTCTCATGGTCGCCGTCGAACAGCTCCAAAAAGCTGGCCTGGGTTCCCGTCGTGCCCTTGGAGCCGAGAAGCCGCATGGAGTCGATGACATAGTCCAGATCGTCGAGATCCAGCTTAAGCTCCATGAGCCAGAGCGTCGCCCGTTTGCCCACCGTCGTCGGCTGTGCCGGCTGGAAGTGGGTGAAGGCCAGGGTCGGCTGGTCTTTGTATTTATCGGCAAAGGCCGCCAGCTCGTTCATGACGTTGACGACTTTCTTGCGAACCAGCTTTAACGCCTCGGTCATCAGGATTAAATCGGTGTTGTCGCCCACATAGCAGGACGTGGCGCCCAGGTGGATGATTCCCTTGGCCTTGGGGCACTGGAGCCCATAGGCATAGACATGGGACATGACATCGTGGCGCACAAGCTTTTCTCTCGCCTTTGCCTCCTCGAAGTTGATGTCGTCCTTATTTGCCTTTAATTCCTCGATCTGCTCGTCGGTGATCGGAAGGCCCAGCTCCTTTTCTGTCTCAGCCAGGGCGATCCAGAGCTTTCTCCATGTCTTAAACTTCTTTTCCGGGGAAAAGATGTACTGCATCTCTTTGCTTGCATACCGTTCCGATAGCGGGCTCTGATATCTGTCGTACATGATACTCCTCTTTTCTTTTATACTCATGGTCTGTCCGAAATAGTTCCCTAACGCTCGTAGATTCCGCGGATGTCCTCCGTGGGCGGCTCCACCGGATAATCGCCGGTAAAGCATGCCGTACAGACGGGAAGTCCGCCGGCCATCTCACGGAGCCGCTCCGGGCGCAGGTACGAAAGGCTGTCGGCCCCGATAATCTGGCGGATTTCCTCGATGGTGCGCCCGTGGGCAATGAGCTGGTCGTCCGAAGGGATGTCCGTCCCGAAATAGCAGGGATGGAGAAACGGCGGCGCCGAAACCATCATGTGAACTTCCTTAGCGCCGGCCTCCCGCAGCATGCTGACAATCAGGCTGCTGGTGGTGCCGCGGACGATGGAATCGTCGATTAAGATGACGCGCTTTCCGTTCACGGCCTCTTTTAAGACGTTTAGCTTCACCCGCACGGCCGACTCTCTGCTGCTCTGCTTTGGCTTAATAAAGGTTCTTCCCACATAGGAATTCTTCACGAAGGCCATGCAGTAAGGGATCCCTGATTCCATGGAATAGCCAAGGGCCGCGGCGTTTCCCGACTCCGGGACGCCGGCGACTATGTCTGCCTCCACCGGGGAATCCTTTGCCAGGCACCGGCCGGCATAGATCCGCGAATGATAGACGCCGACACCGTCAAACACGCTGTCGGGTCTTGCAAAATAAATATATTCAAATACGCATCTGGCTTCCTTTTCCGGCTCACACATGGACGTATCCGAAAGGATCCCGTCCTTTGTGATGGCAACCACCTCGCCGGGCCGCACGTCGCGGACAAATTCCGCGCCGATGGTGTCCAAGGCGCTGGTCTCCGAAGCCAGAATGTAGGCATGGTCGCGCTTTCCGATGCAGAGCGGCTTAAAGCCCTGGGGATCCCTGGCGCCGATGAGCTTCTGCGGGCTCATGATGACGAGGGAATAAGCGCCCCTTAGCTTCTTCATGGCGCGGAGCACGGCCGCCTCCACGCTGCCTGCCTTCACCCGCTCCCTTGCGATGTGATAGGCGATGACCTCGCTGTCGATGGTGGTCTGGAAAATGGCGCCGTCATGGGCCAGCTCCCTCTTAAGCTCCGGGGTATTCACGATGTTCCCGTTGTGAGCCAGTGCCAGCGTCCCTTTTAAATAATGAAGGACGAGGGGCTGCGCGTTCTCCCGGCTGCTGCCGCCGGCCGTCGAATACCGCACATGGCCGACGCCGAGGCTCCCGTGAAGGCCGTCTAACATTTCCGGCGTAAACACCTCGCTGCAAAGGCCCATGCCCTTCTGGACACGGGCGCCGCCTGCCGGATTTTCCGGGTCGCAGACAGCGATGCCGCAGCTTTCCTGTCCGCGGTGCTGGAGTGCCGCTAAGCCGTAATAGATGGTCTGCGCCACGTCGTTTCTGTCAAAATCATAGATGCCGAAGACGCCGCACTCCTCATGGGGCCTGTCGCCTTCCCATTCCTGCATGCCGTACTCGTATTCTTCTTCCATTCTATTTTCTGTCCTCGATTCCAAGTCTTCTGAATACTTCGTTGTAAGCGTCTTCTACGTTGCCCATGTCTCTTCTGAAGCGGTCTTTGTCCAGCTTCTCATGGGTTTCCTTGTCCCAGAGACGGCAGGTATCCGGAGAAACCTCGTCAGCCAGGATGATCTGTCCTTTATAACGGCCGAACTCGATCTTAAAGTCCACCAGGTCGATGCCGAGGCTGTCAAAGTATTTCTTCATGACCTCGTTTACCTTGAAGGCATATTTTTCGATTAACGCAATCTCCTCCTCGGTGGCAAGCTCCAGGGAAAGAGCATAGTAGCTGTTGATGAACGGATCGTGAAGATCATCGTTTTTATAGCTGAATTCCAGCGTCGGGCGCTTGAAGACGATGCCCTCTTCCATGCCCATTTTCTTTGCAAAGCTTCCTGCGGAGATGTTGCGGATGATGACCTCAAGCGGCACGATCTCCACTCTCTTAACGGCCGTCTCCCTGTCGCTTAATTCCTCGATGTAGTGGGTCGGAACGCCTTCCTTCTCAAGAAGCTTGAAGATATGGTTCGTCATGCGGTTGTTGATGGCTCCCTTGCCTACAATCGTCCCTTTCTTCTGTCCGTCAAATGCCGTCGCATCATCTTTATAATCCACGATCAGAACGTCGGGATCCTCTGTGGTAAAAACCTTCTTTGCTTTTCCTTCGTACAGTAAATCAACTTTTTTCATCGCTTTTCCCATCCTTTTCTTTTGATATTGAACTGCAAGCGACCCGCTGTCAAGAAGCCTTTCATGGAATTCATACCCTTTTCGGGTACCCCGTAATACAGCCCCTACGGGTGGGCGCGCTGCGCGCGATAATTATAAGTTTTCCATATAAAACATGGCTGATTTCGCAGGATTCACAAAAATTATAATCCATGTATCCCTGAAAATCAAGAATCGCTTCCCCTGTGATTCATTAGAAATACTAATATTTTTTACAAGCTGACGGAATAGGTTCACGGTTTTTCTTCCGAACTGTCTCCGTGGAACCAGAAAATTGTCCCCGAATCCCGGCCAATTCCGATGCCGAAAACCTCACCTTCTGTCTCCCGGGAATCGGACGCCGGGACTCGTCTTTCCCAGGCTGTGCTCCGGATGGCCCTTTCTCCCAGGAAAAAAGCCTCGGCCGCCAGAATCAGGCGCAGCAGGAACATCATCCGTCTTTTCCGTCTTTCTCTTCGGTACCCGTTCCGCCATGGATGGCGCGGCCTGTATGCGTACCGGATATCAGATTCCTCCTGTCTCTTCCTTTACAATAACGGAAACGCCGTCGGGAATCACTGTGATCCCGGCCTCCGGGTTCCCAAGGATCTCTTCTGCCTTCTTTATGGCCGCCTCTATGGAATCCGCATACTCCATCTGCATGGCCGTCACCATCTCCTTCGGCGCTGATGTGACCATGATGACACGATGCTTTAAAAGGACACGGCACATGATCTGGGCCTGCCACTGATCCGGCTCTGTCGCCTCCATAGGCGTTTCGAGGAACCGCTTCATGATGGCCTCTTTTTCCTCGCCGGATGCAAAGGTATCATAAAGGGACTGGCTCCCATGGCCCTCGATGCACTCCGACACCATGATAATGACGCCGCCCGGCTTGCAGGCGGCCTCGGCCGCCGTCATTCCTTTGACCGACTGGTAGATGTTCTGATCTAACGGCCAGCCGCCGTTGGTGGAGATCACGATGTCCGCCGGCACTGCCTTTACGCCGGCAAGGCCGCCGACAAATTCGCAGCCGGCCTGGTGCGCCATGTCAAAATCTCCGGCAAAAGCGCGGATCACCTTCTTTTCCGAGTCTAAAGCTACATTTAAAATAAAGGCCAGTCCCAGCTTTTTCGCCGCATACACCATGTCCTCGTGGATCGGGTTCCCTGGTAAGTTCCCGGTTCTCGCAAAGGGGCTGGCGATAAACTTTGAGCAGTGATTTGCCATAACGGTTTCTGCGCTGCAAACGCCTGGAAGGACGCTCTTTCTTCCGCCGGAAAAACCGGCGAAAAAGTGGGGTTCAATGAAGCCCTCGGCAATCAGGAGGTCGGCTTCGGCCGCGATGCGGTTCACCTTTAAAAGCCCGCCGGACGGAAGAATGCCGGCCTCAACCATGTTCCCGGCCTCGTATCCCTTATGTACCACAAACCGGATATCGTCCCTGTCCATATACTCCTCGCCGAACTTTGCGGCCAGCTCTTCTCTCGTGGTCGGGCGGTGAAAGCCCGTGGCAATCAAGACCGTCACGACGGCATCCGGATTCCCCTCCCGGATCTCCGAAAGAAGGGCCGGAAAGAGCAGACGGCTCGGCACTGGACGCGTGTGGTCGCTGGCTATTAACACAATGTTTTTCTTGCCCCTTGAAAGCTCCCGCAGCCTCGGGCTTCCGATGGGATGTTCCATCGCCTCTCTTATGAGGTCTCCCTCCGGCTTGTCAACATGGTACCCATGGGCGCCGCAGGTCAGGACTCCCTTAAGCCTCTCATCGGGGATGACGGCCTCTGCGGTTCCTTTTCCGTAAGGAAGTTTGATTTTTGCCATAGATTCCTCCTTTCTCGTTTCCTTAAATACCTCTGTGTGTGGTTCCTTTCCTTCATTCTAGCGGTTTCAAGAATCCCTGTCAACAGCCGGGGGATGCAAAAAACCGAGGGGGAGAACAGCCCTCCCCCTCTTTTCTTTACATAAGAACACACGTCCAAATGCAAGAGATTTCCATTGTCTTCTTTTTATCATTTGGTTCGGCAGGCATCCTTTTCATGAAACAATTTTGAAACAGCAATGTACATCAAAATCCCCGCCATAATACCAGCAAATCTCAGCAATATATCGGAAAGATCAAAAGCCCCAAACCAGGTGAAATACTGGAATAATTCTATTCCCACCCCTATACTAAAAGAATATGCCCAGCTACTCAGGAGTTTTTTATCCGAAAATGCGCCGCAGGCGCAGAAGGAAAGACCCGCAAACAGTCCTGCGTTTCCAAAAATATTGCGAAATGCAAATGGTTCTGTTATGTAAGAAACGTAATATTTCAAGCTTGCAAGTGAAAGCGAATATCTGCTCCCGCCCATCTGCACATTGTTCATGAAATCTGCTCTTTGTTCCAGCAAATGCGATAGATTACCATCAAACTTTAGCCCTATGAGAAGGAAAACTATAATCGTCATGAAAATTAGTGCTTTTTTCCAAACATTCTTTTTCATTTCTTCTCTCCATCCAAAATACGGTTATTGCTCTGATTGAGCAATAACCGTATTTTATATTCACCTTACTTTTTTACTCTTCAGATATAGTTCCATTGAAAGAATAACGGTTGCTGTTTGTCGGAACTTCAAACAATACATAATATCTTGAATTTTTGTTAAGTCCACCAAGAGTCATTCCTCCGTATTTTATTATATACTTTTTTATTTTATTTGTCTATATTTTTTGTATTTATATTGTTTTTTCTCTTTTTATAAATGGTTATATCTTGGTCTTAGAAATATATTGCATGTAGTACATTATTTACGTCATATTTCATGGAAATAAGTGTATTTTAATATTTATTCAAATCAAGTAGGTAAATAGCAATCTGAGAGTCCCGTTTGTAATCCAAGAGTCTCTTTTTGTAA
>OLPX01000197.1_pt1 | contig 68842 bp, 63 predicted proteins | sample 1672491 | NCBI WGS metagenome assembly OLPX01 (sample SAMEA3136692, study PRJEB25190) | human gut metagenome | biome: human gut; feature: human-associated habitat; material: faeces | place: Austria | collected 2013
GGGATAAACGCTGAAGGCATCTAAGCGTGAAGCCCCCCTCAAGATGAGATATCCCTACGTAAGTAGTAAGACCCCTTGAAGACGACGAGGTAGATAGGTCAGAGGTGGAAGTGTGGTAACACATGGAGCTGACTGATACTAATCGGTCGAGGGCATGACCAAGCAAGGTGATAGGTAAAGGATGAAGAATTTCTTGTATGCAGTTTTGAAGGTATATAACTTACAGAAGTGATTGGTATAAAGCCAGTCGCTTTTTTGTTATAAGAAATAAAAACTATTAATCTTTTATTCAAGGATTTTAATATAGATAAGTAAAAAGACGACTATCTTTTTCGGACAGTCGTATGAGAGTGACTAAGAATGAGGAAATTATTTCTTCTCTTTTTTATGACAGATTCCATACTTTTGAAGAGATGAGAAAACCTGAACTTCGTCATTACCATGAATCATCAGTAATGCTGGAAGACCCAGTTGGATATTTGCAAGTTCAGAAAGCTTTTTCCCATCAACGGGTTTGTTGTGGTTGGAAATATCGCGTATTTGTACATCAGAAGAAACCTTACTGCAAATATTATGAAAGATAATAAATTGACTTGTTGTTGTGAATTTTATATTATTTTTTATCATAGCAGGCCACCTCTGTAAAAATATATTTTCTTTTTCCTTTTGCAAGTATATAATAGATGACAAGAAATGTAAAATGTATATTCGGCATACCTGATATATAAATAAAATATAGATATGGTATAGATGTGATATAGATGGAGAGAAAAATGGACATTACATACGATTATTACCGGATTTTTTATTATGTGACAACCTATAAGAGTTTTTCAAAGGCGGCAAAAGTATTAGGAAGCAACCAGCCCAATATTACGCATTTTATGAACAATCTGGAAAATCAGCTTGGTTGTCGGTTGTTTGTACGATCTAACCGTGGTGTAACATTGACACAGGAAGGTGAATTATTATATCAACATGTCAGGATTGCTTATCAGCAGCTTCATGCAGCGGAAGTAGAGCTGGCAGGAAAACGTAGTATGGAAAGTGGGAGCGTTACGATCAGTGCAAGCGAGATTGCATTACATTTACGGCTTCTTCCGGTACTTACAAAGTTTCATAAATCATATCCCAATATTCAGCTCCATTTGTTGAATCATAGTACACCAAGAGCAATACGCGCGGTAAAAGAGGGACAGGCGGACCTGGCAATTGTAACGACTCCATTGAAGGCGCAGAAGCCTTTAAAAGTAATGCCACTGATGAAATTTCGTGAGATTGCAGTTGCAAGTCCTGCTTTTTGTCTGGATATACTAGGGAAAGAAAGAGATTCTCAGGTTCATTTAAAAAAAATTGCTTCACATCCCATAGTCAGTCTGGAGAAAGACAGCACATCATACAAATTTTATTCAGAATGGTTTATGGAACAGAATCTGATATTTACACCGAACACAGAAGTAGAGACGATGGATCAGATATTGCCACTGATTTCGTGTGGGCTGGGAATTGGCTTTTTACCGGAATTATATGTAAAACCAGCAATAGAATCTGGAAAATTGCAGATGATATCATTATATGAAAAGATTCCTGAAAGAGAAATCTGTCTGGTGGAAAATATGAATTTCCCACCGGGAATTGCAGAGGAAGCTTTTAAACATTTATTGTTGTAGAAAATGTATTTTTAGCATTGAAAATGGCAGGTGTATGATGCAGAAATGTGATTATATATATAGAACATAGGTGCCATGTAAATAAAACAGAAGTTATTTATTTGACTTTGAAAAAACAGCTTTCTATACTTAATAAAGTATAGAAGGTTATTTTTGTTATGGAGGCGATAATATGCAAACTGTATTACCGAGAGAAGAAGCTGTAGAAGCAATTTTTTCTAAAATATTTGAATCAAAAGAAGCATGTGGAAGATTAAAAGACGTATTTCAGGAACATCTGGAAGAAGAAAATATATCCGGAGATTCAGCAGGACATTTCGCAGAGGTACTGTTTCATGCATATAAAAATGGTGATGTTACGGCATTTTTATTGGAACTTTGTGGAAGAAGTATGTTTGACTTATTACGGGAAGCATATTTGATCCCCAAAAAATTTCACGGAAAAGCGGGTGCAAATCCGGTGCTTTTAACAGATGTAGATGGCAATCTGTTACAGGAAAAAAAGGTCTCGGCAAGAGAATATACGAAATTCAAAGAAACATACGAGATACATCAATGTGCACCGAGATCAAAAGTATATCTGGCAGATGGATATGATCTTGTACGGTCTTATGAAAAAGGAACTAAAATTGTTGAGAAAAAAGAAAACAAAAGCAGAGGCATATTGATTCTGTATGCTTTACCGGATACATGTAAGATGGGATTGACAGAGGCTGAAGCGTATGCAGTTGTATGGGAAACATTTATGCAGATTCAGAAAGCAGCACCGCGCGCAATTGTATATTACGGACAGGAAACAGGAATTAAAAAGCAAAAAGAGTTTGATGAGATCGGGGTGCTCCTGCCGATTCGCGAATTTGAGAAGAAGATGCTGCATCACTTGCAGGAAGTGGATGGTATCGTGCTGGCATGCCGGGAAAAGATGATGGAAAAAGCAGGACAGGAAAGCCTGGATCTGAATGATTAGGAAGTGATGAGGATGCAGCTAGATCAATTACGAAAAAATCATATGGATATTCTCTGGCATGAGTATACAGATGCAGGAGGAGAGAACAGACCTGTTACAGAAGCAAGCCTTACTGAGAAAGCTTCTATTATCGGCAGAGTGGGTATTATGCTCTTGTCCTGTGGAACCGGAGCATGGAGAGTGAGAAGTTCCATGAATACACTTGCAGAAGTGATGGGGATCACATGTACCGCGGATATTGGACTGATGTCGATCGAATACACCTGTTTTGATGGAGAAGATGGTTATACACAAGCTCTTTGTCTGACTAATACAGGGGTAAATACATCAAAATTAAACCGTCTGGAAAAATTTATCCGGAATTTTGAAAAGGAAGGAAAGCATATATCCGGAGAACAGTTACATCAGCTTCTGGATGAAATAGAGAAAATTCATGGATTATATTCACCTGTGGCACTGGGAATGGCTGCAGCGCTTGCGTGCGGTGGATTCACATTTCTGCTTGGCGGAGGTCCGATTGAAATGCTCTGTGCATTTATTGGCGCAGGTGTTGGAAATTATGTGCGGTGCAAATTGACAAAACACCATTTTACTTTGTTTTTGTGTATTGTATCCAGTGTATCATTAGCTTGTTTTACTTATGCGGGATTTTTAAAACTGGCAGAAATTTTGTGGGGAATATCCATTCAACATGAAGCTGGTTATATATGTGCCATGCTCTTTATTATTCCGGGGTTCCCATTTATTACGAGTGGCATTGACCTTGCAAAACTGGATATGCGTTCGGGCATGGAACGTTTTGCGTATGCTATATTGGTTATTCTTGTCGCAACAATGGCTGCCTGGATCATGGCATTAATTCTACATTTACAGCCGGTAGATTTTCCAAAAATTTGTTTAACATCAGAAGAGCAGGTGATATTCCGGCTTCTTGCCAGCTTTTGTGGTGTGTTTGGATTTTCCATTATGTTCAACAGTCCACCGGGACTTGCAGCTGTAGCTGCAGGAATCGGAGCAGTTGCCAATACACTTCGACTTGAATTTGTTGATCTTACCGGTATGCCGCCGGCAGTAGCGGCATTTATTGGAGCGCTTACGGCTGGAATATTAGCATCTTTAATAAAAAACAGAGCTGGATATCCGAGAATTTCAGTGACAGTCCCATCTATTGTTATTATGGTTCCTGGGTTATACTTATATCGAGGCTTCTATAATTTGGGAATGATGTCGCTTTCGGTATCCGCATCCTGGTTTGCATCAGCTATGCTCATTGTTATGGCGTTGCCGCTGGGTCTGATATTTGCAAGGATACTGACAGACAGATCATTCCGTTATTGTACATAGATAACAGGAGAGGAAAATATGCGTTTAAAAAATATATTATTGGTGGTAGAAGATGTTGAGCGTTCCAGACGCTTTTATGAAGAACTGTTCGGGTTACATGTGATTACAGTTTTTGACGGGAATATGATACTGACAGAAGGATTAGTCCTGCAGGACCGAGAAATCTGGGAGAAATTAACAGGAAAAAAAGTTAAAAATGCAGGAAATAATGCAGAATTATACTTTGAAGAGAATGAATTAACAAAATTTGCAGGAAAACTGGAGGAATCAGACTGGAATATTACTTATGTGAATCCTCTAAAAGAAGAAAGCGGAGGACAGCAAGTGATCCGTATTTATGATCCGGACGGGCATCTGATCGAGATTGGAGAGTCTTTGGAACATGCAGAAAAAAGGCAAAAAGAAGGGTTTGCAAAGATGGAGAGAAATCTTGTGGATATTATGAAGGAAGAACAGGCAAAACTGGGATTTCGTAAAGAAGCAGTAAGACTGTATTATCCACTCGCTACATTGCAGCGTTTCTTTCATGCAGAAGATACGGCAGAAGAGATGCAGGAGCGATTGCAGGCATTTCCGGAAGAATTTACAGACAAACTGGGAAATGTACAGGTGACGCATAAGAAAGACCGGTTTTGTATTCACATTCCGGAAGAAGGAAGTGTCTATGCAAAAGAACAGATGAAAGATAACGAGTTCATAAAAGAACTGATCGGACAGGTACAGCAGCGTGACTGTACAATTGAGGATCTTAAGAAGTTGTTTGAAGCACATTCAGATCAGGTGATTTTTGAAACTATGTCAAATGGAGAGTTTGATTATCTTCTCCGTTTTGCGGACGGGGTACCCGATGACTATTATTACTGCTTCAAAGATGAAGGCTGTCATATGGTTTATCATCGTTTTTTGCCGGAAGATTATAAAGATTTTGACTTTTAAGATTTTAATCTTGAGAATTCTGCTAAGGAAGCAAGAACAAAATTGCGGCATGCTTGAAAATATGCTATATTAAAAGTATCATTTACGAATGGAAATATATGAAGTAATAGGAGTGATCAAAATGTATCAGGAAGAGTATAAACGTTGGCTGGATGCAGATCTGGAAGATGCAGATCTAAACCCGGAATTAACGAAAATTGCGGGAAATGAAGAAGAGATCAAGGAGCGTTTTGCAGTAGCACTGAAGTTTGGAACAGCCGGACTTCGAGGTGTACTCGGAGCCGGAACGAACCGTATGAATATTTATGTTGTACGTCAGGCAACGCAGGGACTTGCAAACTGGGTAAAGACACAGGGAGGAACACAGACAGTAGCGATCAGTTATGACAGTCGTCTGAAGAGTGATGTATTTGCCAAGACAGCAGCAGGAGTTCTGGCAGCGAATGGAATTAAGGTTCGCATTTATGACGCACTGATGCCTGTGCCGGCATTATCATTTGCAACACGTTATTATAACTGCAATGCAGGTGTTATGGTTACAGCATCCCACAACCCGGCAAAATATAATGGATACAAGGCTTATGGACCGGATGGATGCCAGATGACAGATGATGCGGCAGCAATTGTATATGCAGAGATCCAGAAGACAGATGTGCTTACAGGAGCAAAATACATATCTTTTGCAGAAGGTGTAGAAAAAGGTCTGATCCAGTTTGTAGGGGATGACTGCAAGAATGCATTATATGAAGCAATCGAGTCACGTCAGGTTCGTCCGGGCTTATGCAAGAGTGCAGGATTGAAACTGGTATACAGCCCGTTAAATGGTTCAGGACTGGTACCTGTTACACGTGTATTAAAAGATATTGGCATTACGGATATTACAATTGTACCGGAGCAGGAATATCCAAATGGCTATTTTACAACTTGCAGTTATCCTAACCCGGAGATTTTTGAGGCGTTGGAACTGGGACTGAATCTTGCAAAAGAGACAGGTGCAGATCTGATGCTTGCAACCGATCCGGATGCGGACCGTGTTGGTATTGCAATGAAGTGCCCGGATGGTTCTTATGAGCTGGTAAGCGGTAATGAAGTAGGAGTTCTTCTGTTAGATTATATCTGCGCAGGACGTATGGAGAAAGGCACAATGCCAGAGAATCCGGTCGCTGTAAAATCTATCGTGTCTACACCGCTTGCAGATGCAGTTGCAGCACATTATGGTGTCGAGCTTCGCAATGTACTGACTGGATTTAAGTGGATCGGAGATCAGATTGCACAGTTAGAAGAAGCAGGAGAAGTAGATCGATTCATCTTTGGATTTGAAGAGAGTTATGGATATCTTGCCGGACCGTATGTAAGAGATAAAGATGCGGTGATTGGTTCTATGTTAATCTGTGAGATGGCAGCTTATTACAGAAGTATCGGAAGTTCCCTAAAGCAGAGAATGGAAGAGATTTATGCGGAGTATGGTCGTTATCTGAATAAGATTGACAGCTTTGAGTTTCCGGGACTGAGTGGTATGGATAAGATGGCAGGTATTATGCAGGGACTTCGCGAGAATCCGCTGACAGAAGTTGCAGGACATAAAGTTGTATCTGTAACTGATTATCAGAAGCCGGAAGAGACAGGTTTGCCGGCTGCGAATGTACTGATCTACAAGCTGGACGGCGGCGCAACAGTAATCGTTCGTCCGTCAGGAACAGAGCCGAAGATTAAGATTTATTATACAACACTTGGCAAAGATCTTGCAGAAGCCGAAAGTCAGAAAGAAAAACTTGCAGAAGCATTAAAGCCAATTATGAAATAGTAAGATTGTAGAAAAATTAACAATAAAATAAAGCGCAAAAAATAAGTTAAAAAAATATCAAAAAAAGCTTCCTTTTTCTGTATTACGGGTATATAATGTGTTTAACAAGTAAAGTTCGGAAATATAGAAAAGGAGGCTTATTTTATGAATATGGATTTATGTAAACTGATCGTGGAACGTCCGTATAAGAAAGTGTATCGCTGTGAAGGCAGTATCGTTAAATTATTTGATGAGAACCATCCAAAAGTTGACATTTTCAATGAAGCAATGGAAACAGCCAGAGTTGAAGCAACCGGTCTTGAGATTCCAAAGCTTCAGAAAATAGAAAATATTGACGGAAAATGGGCGATTTTTCTGGAATACAAAGATGGTAAGACATTAGAAGAGATGATGCATGTGGACCCGGCGAATATTGACAAGTACATGTCCGACTTTGTTGACCTGCAATTACAGATACAGTCTAAGAAAGCACCGATGCTTCCAGATCTGAGAGAGAAGCTTGCAAGACAGATCAACAGTATTACAGAACTGGATGCAAGCCAGAGATACGAACTCCTAACGAGGCTGGAAAGTATGCCACATCACAGTAAGCTTTGTCACGGAGATTTCAATCCGAGCAATATTATTGTCGGAAAGAATGGAAAAATGACAGTCGTGGACTGGGCACATGCAACACAGGGAAATGCCAGTGCAGATGCAGCAATGACGTATTTGTTATTTGCGCTTAAGGATCAGGAAGTGGCAGATCTCTATCTGAAAATTTTCTGTAAGAAATCAGACACAGCAATCCAGTATGTACAGCAGTGGCTCCCGATTGTGGCCGCTTCGCAGCTTGTAAAAGAGAATGAACTGGAGAAAGATTTCCTGATGAAGTGGATCGATGTTATGGATTATCAATAAGAGAATACTTAAAGAATCTGCCAATGGCAGATTCCTGTGGATGCTACATCAACGAAAAATGGGTAGGATTTTTCCTGCCCATTTTGAATTATAAAGGATGACTGTAAGTGACGGGGAGAGGCAAGGATAATTTGATAGATATTTTAATAAAATTTCATAAATTTAATATTTGGTTACTGTTAAAGTATATGAAATTATGTTATAATAATAACATGGTATTGGTCGCTCAAATCGAAGAATACAATGACAGAGATTTGTAGTTACAATACAACGCCGCAGTATGCGTGTTGCAAATTTTTTTTGTCAAAGAGGAGGAAAAGAAAATGGCAAAAATTACAGAAGGATATATGCCTTTTAAAGGTTATCAGACCTATTACAGAATTGTCGGAGAACAGAAAGACAACGGAAAAGCTCCGCTGATCTGTCTGCATGGTGGACCGGGATCTACTCATAATTATTTTGAAGTTCTGGATAATGTTGCAGATGATGACGATCGTATGATCATTATGTATGACCAGTTAGGATGCGGAAAATCTTATCTGGACGGACATCCGGAGATGTGGACACAGGATCTCTGGCTGGACGAGCTGGACGCATTAAGAGATCATCTTGGACTGAAAGAATGCCACATCATTGGACAGTCATGGGGCGGTATGATGCAGATCGCATATGCAATCGAGCGTGGAGCAAAAGGCGTAAAATCCTTTATTATTTCTTCCGGGCACCCAAGTAGCAGCCTCTGGGCAAGAGAAGGAATGAGAAGAATTAAGATGATGTCTGAGGAAGATCAGGCAGCAATCAATGATGCACTGGAACGCAATGACTTTACAGGAGAAGCTTATCTGAAAGCAGTTGACAATTATATGGACAGATACTGCAACTACTGGAGAGAAGATCTTCCGGAATGCTGTACAAGAGAAAAGAAATCCGGTGGAGAAGCTTACCTGTATGGATGGGGACCGAACGAGTTCGTTCCATCCGGTACATTAAAAGATTTTGAGTACATTGACAGACTTCACGAGATCAAAGTTCCATCATTGATCATGAGTGGTATTTCTGATCTGTGTTCACCATTAGTAGCAAAGACTATGGCGGATGAGATTCCAAACTCTAAATGGATCCTCTGGGAGAGAGCGCGTCATACTACATTCGTAGACAGACATGATGATTACTGTGTTGAGCTGTTAAAATGGATGAACGAATACGACAAATAAGATTTTTAATATTTGGAAATATGCAGAAATAAGATTTTTTGCGTAAGATAAAAAGAAACGGCGTTTCATAGATGAATGATCATTTGTGAAACACCGTTTCTTCTTTATTATTACAACTCTTCCTGGCGGTCGTGATTGATAGTCTGATAGAATAAGCGGTGGATTTCTTTCGGATTGTTTGTCTGTCCAAGAATCCACATCAATTTGGCAACAAGTGCCTCGGTTGTCATATCCGCAGCCTGGAGGATGCCAGGGTGTTCGCTGTATTTCTTACCAACTTGATAAACTTCCAGATCACAGCCTTCTTCCGGAACCTGTGTCGTGACAGCGAGAGTCTTTCCGGAATCTACCCAACCGAAGATAGCTTTCTCAAAAGAATCATCGTATTCCGGAATACCTCCGATACCGAATGTTTCCAGAATGATCGCATCGTAATGTCCGCGCAACAGTTCAAAAATATCTGCCTTTACTTCTGGCGTCAGCTTCAGAACAAAGACACGGTCGTTCAGCCTCTGGTAAGATACCATATTTGCCTGAGCGGTTGTTGGTGCAATGTAGTGACGGACGATCCGGTCATCATGGATCACGGCAAGAAGTGGAAAGTTCATACTCTCGAAAGCGTCAAAACTTCTTGTTCGCTGTTTTCTTGCGCGGGTTCCGGCAACTACTTTTCCATTAAATACAATAGAAACATCACAGGAGTTATCGTCCAGTGCATAGAGAATACTCTGGTAAATATTGATTTTGGCATCCGTATATGGGTTGCCCATTGGTTTTTGCGAGCCGGTAAGAACGATCGGTTTTGCAGAATTCTGGATCAGGTAAGACAGTGCAGCGGCTGTATAAGCCATCGTGTCTGTACCATGCAGAATAACAAAACCGTCATAATCGTTATAATGTTCTGTGATCGCGTCACGCATCAGTCCCCAGAGATATGGACGCATATTTGTACTGTCGATATTCATAAGCTGCAGTACGGTCAGATCACATTTGTCTTTGATGCCCGGTACGCTGGCTGCAAGCTCTTCACCTGTCATAGCCGGTGTTAATCCGTCTCCGCCTTCTGCGGATGCAATAGTTCCGCCGGTGGCAATCATAAGTATTTTCTTCATATTAAAAACCTCTTACTTAATTGTATAGAATATGTTGTGGCACATTGAGTATTTGCAGCGAATAACTACAGAATTATGTAGCATATTTGCAATGCAAAACAGAATGCCCATAAAATAAGATATCTGTGAAAACGTAAGATGTCAATAGAAATCTGGAAAAAGAAAGCCGTATCGGGTATAATTAAATCAAGAAGTGGAAAAATACAGAAAAGAGGAGAGATTATGACAATCGAAATAGATACACATGCGCATACGCTTGTCAGTGGACATGCTTATAATACAATGCGGGAAATGGTACAGATGGCAGCAGAAAAAGGACTGAAAGGACTGGCGCTCACAGAACATGCACCAAAAATGCCCGGAAGTACGAATTTATATTATTTTGAAAATCTTGGTGTTGTTCCGCGTAAGATGTACGGAATCGATGTGCTTCTTGGATCAGAGTTAAATATTCTGGATGCGGCAGGCAGTGTAGATCTGCCAAAATCCGTGCTTCGGAAACTGGATATTGCTATTGCAAGTATCCACACGCTGTGTTTTGAAGATGAGTGGAAAAAAGAGCCGGTTACAGAAGCTTACTTAAATGCAATGGAGAATCCGTGGATTGATATTATCGGACATCCGGATGACGGAAGATTTCCGGTAGATTATCCGACGATTGTGAAAAAGGCAAAAGAGACAGGAACATTGCTGGAACTTAATAATTCATCATTACGTCCTGGCGGTTTCCGACAGAATACAAAAGAGAACGCCATAGAGATGCTGAGATGCTGTAAAGAGCTTGGAGCAAAGATCGTGCTTGGTTCAGATGCACATGTAGATGCTTTCATTGCAGACTGTACATGGTCGGAACCCGTATTAAGAGAAGTGGACTTTCCGGAAGAGCTGATCGTGAATACATCGATCGTAAAATTGAAAGAAGCATTAAAACGTAATAAAAAGCTATAGACTTTACAAATTTAGTGTGTTAAAATGTAACGGTAATGAATACTGTTACAAAGGAGATAATTGCTATGAGTAAAAAAATAAGGACGGAAGCAGTGGATTATCTGTTTGAAGCTGTGCTGAGTCTGGAGAATAAAGAAGAGTGTTATACATTTTTTGAGGATATCTGTACGATCAACGAGTTGTTATCCCTGTCGCAGAGATTTGAAGTTGCGAAGATGCTGAGAGAGCAGAAGACATATCTGGAGATTGCAGAGAAAACAGGAGCTTCCACAGCCACGATCAGTCGTGTGAACCGTTCTTTGAATTATGGGAATGACGGATACGATATGGTATTTGAGCGAATTGCTAAGAAGGAAGAGCAGAGTGGAGAATAAAGCATTTATACGATAGAATAACAAAGAATTTAATAAGAATAAAAAAAGAAGTAAGTGAAGTTCTTACTTCTTTTTTTTGCGCTCTTCCGGTTTTGGAAGTTCGTCGATCAGTTTTTCAATGATCTGCTTCTTGACGTATACATCAAAACTCAGATTGCAGATGAAAGCGAAAATCTGAAGATTACGCTGTTCTTTATCTGGAATATCCTGAAACATCTCCATCGCTGCATTATAAGAATGTGTAACATCCTTCTGCATATTCCAAATGCGTGATTTCTCAAGTTCGCAGATATCACTGTAAATGTCTGTAATAGAGAGTCCTTTTGTGTCTGAAAAATACTGTTCCGTCAGAGGAGCAAGAATCGTTTCAATATCCTTGATAGATAAAATGTTTTTAAAATAATAAATAAAGATCATAACAAGAACATGTTCGCGTGAATACTTTTTCTTCACCGGAGGCGGGAGGAGATTGTTCTTCGCGTAATTATTGATCATAGTCTTGGTCAGGATCTTATCATCCGTATAGCGCTTGGTCGAGCGGAGACTCTCTTCCATAAAGGTAGTGACCTGATCCATATACAGGTCAATATTCGGGATGTCTTCCGGCTTGATATAGTCTATTCTGGAGATGCTGGATAAAATACTGTTCAGCAGATCATTTGTATCAATTGTCATATTATCACCTCAATGTAACCATTATATAGTATTCAAAACTAGATGGCAATAGAAATATTTTTATGCTATACTGTTTGGATAAAAAATATTGGGGAATTTGCGCAAAGCAGGGAGGTTATCATGAAGAAAACAGATGAAAAATATCAGGCATACATACAGATATTAAAAGAAGAACTGGTGCCGGCAATGGGGTGTACGGAACCGATCGCACTTGCTTATGCAGGAGCAAAGGCAAGAGAAGTACTGGGATGTGTACCGGATAAAGTACTGGTAGAAGCCAGCGGAAGTATTATAAAAAATGTAAAAAGTGTCATTGTTCCGAATACGAATCATCTGAAAGGAATTCCGGCGGCAGTGACAGCAGGAATCATTGCCGGAAAGGCAGAGAAAGAGCTGGAAGTTATCGCAGAAGTGACACCGGATGAGATTGAGCAGATGATCACATTTTTAAAAGAGACGCCGATTACAGTTGAACATATCGATCAGGGGATTACATTTGATATTGTGCTGACGTTGTATAAAGAAGATTCCTATACGAAGGTAAGAATCGCAAATTATCATACGAACATTGTACATATTGAAAAAGATGGTGAAGTGATATTTGACATTCCGGTAGAAGGAGAGAACGAAGAAGGGCTGACGGACAGAAGCCTTCTGGACATGAAGTCTATCTGGAATTTTATTAATACGGTAGATGTTGCCGATATTAAAGAAGTAATCGGTCGTCAGATTGAGTATAATACAGCGATTGCAGATGAAGGTCTGCGCGGGGACTACGGAGCAAATATCGGAAGTGTTCTCTTAAGTGCGTACGGAGACGATGTCCGTACAAGAGCGAAGGCGAGAGCGGCAGCAGGATCGGATGCACGTATGAACGGATGTGAGCTTCCGGTTATTATTAACGCTGGAAGTGGTAATCAGGGAATGACATGTTCGTTACCGGTTCTCGAATATGCAAAAGAGCTGAATGTGACAGAAGAGAAGAAATACCGTGCACTTGCGTTATCAAATCTGACAGCGATCCATCAGAAGACCGGAATCGGAAGACTTTCCGCATATTGTGGAGCAGTCAGTGCAGGTGCGGCAGCAGGGGCTGGAATTGCATACCTGTGCGGTGGCGGCTATGAAGAAGTTATTCATACAGTTGTGAATGCACTGGCAATCGTATCCGGTATGGTCTGTGATGGAGCGAAAGCTTCCTGTGCAGCGAAGATTGCGGCATCTGTAGATGCAGGAATCCTTGGCTATAACATGTACCTGAATGGACAGCAGTTCTACGCCGGTGACGGAATTGTAACAAAAGGTGTGGAGGCAACGATCCAGAATATCGGTCGTCTCGGTAAAGAAGGTATGCGTGAGACGAATGAAGAGATTATTAAGATGATGATCGGAGAATAGGTAATGAGACAGACGGTACTGTGCTACAATTTAAAAGGAACGAAAAAAGGAAGAAAACTCGGAATGATTTTCAGCTATCTCGGGTTTAAAGTGCGTCATATTCTGCCGGAAGAATATCATATTCCGGTAGGAGAACTGGCAGAGGGCAAAACAGATGAGGAGACAAAGAGCGAAGAAACGGACGGCGAAGAGCCATTTACAGACGAGATGCTTATCTTATGTCCGGCATCGGAAACGTCCCTCGACAAAGCACTATTTATGATGCGCAAAGAAAAAGTGCAGGTGCTGTTAAAAGCAGTTCTCACACCTTCTAATCAGGAATGGGATTCGGTTTCACTGCATGATGAGATTTTGAAAGAACATAAAGCAATGTCTGACAAGAAAGGAAATTAAGAACTTTGAGTATTTACGATACATTAAATGAACCACAGAGAGAAGCCGTATTTCAAACGGAAGGTCCACTTCTTATTCTTGCCGGTGCGGGTTCCGGGAAAACAAGAGTGCTGACTCATCGGATTGCATATCTGATCGAAGAACAGGGCGTAAATCCGTGGAATATCCTGGCAATCACATTTACGAATAAGGCAGCAGGTGAGATGCGGGACAGAGTTGACCAGCTGGTTGGATTCGGTTCAGAAAGCATCTGGGTAAGTACCTTTCATTCGATGTGTGTGCGGATTCTCAGACGTCATATTGAACTGCTGGGATATGATACAAATTTTACGATTTATGATACAGATGATCAGAAGACGTTGATGAAAGATGTCTGCAAGCTACTGGAGATTGATACAAAACGTTTCAGAGAGCGTGCACTTATGAGTGCAGTTTCCCAGGCGAAGAATGAACTGATCACACCGGAAGAGTTCCGGCTGAATGCGGGTGGAGATTTTGCACAGCGGAAAATTGCAGATGTTTACGAAGAATATGAGAAACAGCTCCGCGCAAATAATGCGTTGGATTTTGACGATCTGCTTTTTAAGACAGTACAGCTTTTCCAGACGCAGAAAGATGTTCTGGAATATTATCAAGAACGTTTCCGTTATATGATGGTAGATGAGTATCAGGATACGAATACTGTACAGTTTGAACTGATCCGGCTGCTTGCTGCAAAGTACAGAAATCTCTGTGTAGTAGGAGACGATGACCAGTCCATTTATAAGTTCCGTGGCGCGAACATTAAAAATATTCTGAACTTTGAAAAAGTATTTGAAGATGCGAAAGTGATCAAACTGGAGCAGAATTACCGTTCTACACAGAATATCCTGAATGCGGCGAACGCTGTGATCAGCAACAATGTGGGAAGAAAAGCCAAAACATTGTGGACAGATAATGACGAAGGCGATAAGATCCGTTTCCGCCAGTTTGATACCGCATATGATGAAGCCGAATTTATCGTAGATGATATCCGAGAACAGGTAGATAGAGGAAATGGCACTTATAATGATAATGCTATTTTATACAGGACGAATGCACAGTCGCGTATATTTGAAGAGAAATTTGTCACAGCGAATATTCCATATAAGATCGTCGGAGGAATCAACTTCTATGCAAGACGTGAGATCAAAGATCTGCTGTGCTATCTGAAGACGATCGACAATGGCAAAGATGATCTTGCTGTCCGTCGTGTGATCAATGTGCCAAAACGAGGAATCGGTCTTACGAGCATTAACCGTGTGCAGGATTATGCGGCAGCATATGATATCGGATTTTATGATGCACTTCTTTCTGCAGATGCAATCCCGAATATTGGAAGAGGACTTTCAAAATTAGAATCCTTTGTTGCACTGATTGAACATTTCAAAGTGGATGCAAAAGATATGACGCTGTCCGATCTGATGCAGGAGATTCTGGATGTTACAGGTTATATTGACAGTCTTATGGCAGAGGGGCCGGAAGAAGCAGAAGCGCGAATTGAGAATATTGACGAGCTTAGAAGCAAGATCGCGACATATGAAGAAACATGCGAAGAAAATAACGAACCGGCTACGTTGAATGGATTTCTGGAAGAGGTTGCGCTGGTTGCGGATATTGACAGTCTGGATGAAGACACTGACTATGTTGTGCTCATGACACTTCACAGCGCGAAAGGTCTGGAATTTTCACACGTATATCTAGCAGGACTGGAAGATGGAATATTTCCAAGCTATATGACAATTACGGCAGACAGTCCAGAAGAACTGGAAGAAGAGAGAAGACTCTGTTATGTCGGAATTACAAGAGCGGAGGAGGAACTGACATTAACCTGTGCAAGAAGACGGATGATCCGCGGAGAGACACAGTATAATAAAATATCCCGTTTCTTAAAAGAGATTCCGATGGAACTCTTAAGTACAGGCGGTATTTTCAAGAAAGAAGCGCCAGTGGAAGAACTAGCGAAAGCAAGTGCTTATATGCAGGCAAAACAGGCATTTCACACAAAACCATTTGCGGCATCGAATCCATTTTCCACAGCGAAACCTGCAAAAGAATTTGGCACACCAAAGGGAGACGGACCGGGTTATGATGTGGGCGATCGCGTTCAGCATGTCAAGTTCGGGGAAGGAACTGTGACGGCACTTGTGAAAGGCGGAAGAGACTACGAAGTGACAGTTGATTTTGACAGCGCAGGTACGAAAAAAATGTTTGCAATGTTTGCAAAACTTCGGAAAATTTAACATAAAAAGATAGTAATCTGAAAACGATAGTGTTATAATAAGACCAATAATTGAATCGCGTGAGATCACGAGAAAGGATGTGGGAGCATGAGTAGAGTAGATGAACTTATTGCAGCAACCAAATTAAGCGAGCTGGTGAATAAAAAGGAAGAAGATAAGCAGTGTAAGAACGTATTATGGGCGCTGGCAATCGTAGGTGCAATTGCAGCAGTAGCAGGAATCGCCTATGCAGTATACTGCTTCTTTACGCCAGATTATCTGGAAGACTTTGAAGATGATTTTGAGGATGATTTCGATGATGATTTCTTCAATGACGAAGATCAGGTATAAGTCTTACAAAAAAGTAAAAGAAAAGCAGGTTTTTTGCCTGCTTTTTTTCTTGCTATAGTGAGAGAAAAAAGTTTTTTCGTTATAGCAGGGAAAAGATAAGAACGAATTTCGGGATAAGGAGATCTTAAGATATGGACGGACAATGCTATGCATTACTCATTGATGCGGACAACGTATCTGCAAAATATATCAAACCGATTTTGACAGAGCTTGCGCGTTACGGCAATATTACTTATAAGAGAATTTATGGAGACTGGACAAGTACACAGCATTCAAGCTGGAAAGATGAACTTTTGAAAAATTCCATCACACCGATCCAGCAGTTCAGTTACACACAGGGGAAAAATGCAACGGACTCTGCAATGATCATTGATGCAATGGATATTTTGTACACGAATGATGTAGATGGATTCTGCATTGTGTCCAGTGACAGTGATTTTACAAGACTGGTAAGCAGACTTCGTGAAAGTGGGAAGAATGTGATCGGTATGGGTGAAAATAAAACGCCGGAGCCGTTTCGCAAGGCGTGTGATAAATTTACTATTTTAGAAAACCTGTTAAATGAACAGGAACCGGGAAGAACAGAGACACCACGGGAAGGTCTGAGCAAAGAGAAGATTGAAGAAGACATTGTGAAGATGATACTGGAAAATGATGATAACAATAAGCAGACAGGACTTGGCGAAGTCGGAAGCCGCCTTGTAAGCCTGCATCCGGATTTTGATGTGCGAAGCTATGGATACAACATGCTTTCCAAATTTCTGGAAGAATTTCCGAAACTGGAGCTTGTAAAAAAAGGTAAGTTCGTTGCAGTTTCTCTGAAAGAAAATCATGGAAAGAAAACGGTTGTTGACCGGTATGTACAGAATCTGGTGAAGAATGCCGGAGAGAAGGGAATTGAGTTGAGCACACTGGGCAATCGTATTTATGAGAAATACAAAGATTTTAAGATCAATGACTATGGATACGCACAGTTTAATCAGTATGTGAAGAGTGTAGACCAGATAAGGGTAGAAAAAGCAGGAACAATACTGATCGCAAAATATAAAAAACAGAAGTAATCCTGTGGGATGAAAATCAAGAAGATAGAATGAATCAAAAAAAGTATTATTTAAACAGGAAGGAATAGAAAACATGAAAAAGGGACAGGTCTGGGAAGGAATCATAAAAGAGGTAGATTTTCCAAATAAAGGAAAAGTATTTCTGCCGGAAGAAGATCGTACCGTGATCGTGAAAAATACAGTGCCGGGACAGAAGATCAGATTTTCAGTAAATAAGATCCGCAAAGGGAAAGCAGAAGGAAGACTGCTGGAAGTGCTGAAGCCATCAGAGAAAGAGATTCCGTCTGTTTGTCCACATTTTGGACAGTGTGGTGGTTGCACATATCAGAATCTGCCATATGAAGAACAACTGGCAATGAAAGAGTCACAGATTAAGAAAATGATGGATGAAGCTGTGAATGGCAAGTATGTCTGGGAGGGAGTAAAACCAAGCCCGGTAAAACAGGCATATCGTAATAAGATGGAGTTCTCTTTTGGAGATGAGTATAAAGATGGACCAATCGCACTTGGTATGCATAAAAGAGGCAGTTTTCATGATATTGTCAATGTGACAGACTGCCAGATTGTGGACGAAGATTACCGAAAGATTCTTGATTGTACATTAGAGGCAGCAAGGAAGTCGGGACTTCTATATTATCACCGCATGAAACATACCGGATATTTTCGCCATCTGCTTGTAAGAAAAGCTGTGAAAACAGAAGAGATTTTAGTAGATCTTGTAACGACAACGGAAACAGATGCACAGGCATTTCTGGATACATGGGTGAAAAAGCTTCTGGAATTGGAACTTGATGGTAAAATGGCAGGTATCCTGCATACAAAAAATGACAGTGTTGCTGATGTAGTAAAAGATGAAGGAACGGAAGTGCTCTATGGACAGGATTATTTCTATGAAGAACTGTTAGGGCTGAAATTCAAGATTACCCCATTTTCGTTCTTCCAGACAAATTCGCTGGGAGCGGAAGTGCTGTATGAGACAGCGAGAGAGTACATTGGAGATATCAATGAGAAGGTTATCTTTGACTTGTATAGCGGAACCGGAACGATTGCGCAGATCCTTGCACCGGTAGCAAAAAAAGTTGTCGGTGTGGAGATTGTGGAAGAAGCGGTTGAAGCGGCGAAGGAAAATGCTGCGCTTAATGGCCTTGATAACTGCACATTCTGGGCAGGTGATGTGCTGAAAGTGATTGATGAACTGGGCGAAGTGCCAGATCTTATTATGCTTGATCCACCGCGTGACGGCGTGAATCCAAAAGCGCTGATGAAGATCCTGAATTTCGGCGTGGATCGTCTTGTATATATTGCCTGTAAACCGACCAGCCTTGCCAGAGATCTGGAGATGATCCAGGGTAGAGGATATAAGGTGGAGAAGATCTCCTGCGTAGATTTATTCCCGAATACGTACCATGTTGAGACGGTGGCGGTGATGAGCAGAGAACACGGTTAATAGACCTCCGGACATGAGGATGATTCAGTTATTCGAAAATTTTGGATAACTGTCGCTGATGGAAAAAGCTTGTAAGTAATATATAGAATTTGAAAACAATAGAAAGGAAAATACCTGTGAATTACGATAAAATCGTTCAGGGAATTATGGATATTGGCGAATCGCTGCTGTGTACAGGCGCGGAAATCTACCGGGTGCAGGACAGTATTGATCGCATGTGTGCAAGCTATGGCTTCCTTCGGCAGGATGTATTTGTGATACAGAACAATATTCAGATCACGGTGGAAACAAAAGAGCATGAAATGATCACGCAGATTCGTCATGTCGAGACGACAGGATTCAATTATGACCGGCTGGATGCATTAAACGGGTTATCCAGATATATATGCACCAACAGACCGGACGATGAAGAATTGCAGAAAAGATATCGGGAAATTATGGACGCACCAACACAGAAAGCATGGATAATCGTTCTTGCGCAGATTGTTGGAGGTACCAGTTTTGCGGTGTTTTTTGGATGTAATTTCGGAGACGCGCTGATAGCGCTGGTGCTGTCCGTGTTCATCGTGTTCTTTGGAAAATGGCTGGAGAAGCGGGAAGAAAATCTCCTGATCTACAATCTGATACTTTCTTTTCTGTCAGAAGTATTTGTTGTTCTGGCATTCCGGGCAGGAATTACGGGGCATCCGGACTGGATCATGATTGGTGTTGTAATGCTGCTTGTTAGTTCGCTTGGTCTGATTAACGGAATCAGGGACGTAATGCAGGCAAATTTTATATCCGGCTTTCTGGAAATCATGAATTCACTGCTGGGAGCATTTGGAATTGCTTTCGGAATTGCACTTGCCATGATGTTGATGAAATGGAACGGCACAGATCATTTTGTGATAAATCCAAGTGTCTGGATACAGATTGTATCCTGCACAATAGGCTGTATAGGATATGCAAGCTGGTTTGGCATCCGCGGAAAAAGGATGGTATATTCCGGAATCGGCGCATTCATTACATGGGGAATCTATTTGCTTGCATTTGCATGCAATGAAAATAATTTCTATTCAGTTATTATATCGTCCTGCTTTGTGGCAGCTTATGCGTATATGATGTCCAGACTCATGAAATCTCCTTCAACGTTGTTCCTGACAGGTTCGGTTTTTCCACTGATGCCGGGAGCACGTCTTTACTATATGATGGCGGGGATGGTTGCCGGAAAATATGCAATCGCATTTGAGCATCTGACGGTTATAGCGGAAACTTGCATTGGGATTGCCTTTGGATTCTGGATTATAGATATTGTAGTGAGAAACATAAGGAAAACCGGGGAAAAATTACAGACAGACCATTGTCTGTACATTGGTTTAAACGATAGCAGAAAATGTCGAAAAAGATTGAGGTAAGACGGATTTTGGTATACAATGATTGTATATATATGCAAAAAAATGCATGAACATGGACAGAATACAGATATACGGAATGTTTGTATCATTTTTTATAGAAAATCAGAGTAATGGAGGACATAGAGATGGATATAAGAGAGTGTTATGAAAAAATGGGAGCAAGTTATGATGATGTTCTGCAGAGAATGGGCAGCGATGCGCTGGTAGCACGTTTTACAGGAAGTTTCTTAAGTGACGGAAGCTACCAGATGATCGCAGATGGCATTGAAGCAAAAGATGCAGAGACAGCTTTCCGAGGTGCACATACATTAAAAGGAGTATGTCTGAATCTTGGCTTTCAGAAGTTATACGAAGTGAGCGCTGAACTAACAGAGGCATTAAGAGATCGTGAACTCAAAGGGTATGAAGAACAGTTTGCAGCGGTACAGAAACAGTATCAGATCACAGTAGAAGCAATCAGGGAGTGGCAGCAGGAACAGAATTAAAAGCCGGAACGGCTAAAAGGAGAATAAATGGATACACAGTTATCAGAGATAAGGCTGACAAAAGAACAGGCAGAAGAACAATTGGAGATTTTTAGACGGATATACAGTAAAGTCCGACTGCTCAGTGCAGAAGAACTCAAAGAAGAAAATACAACGCAGGCAGGAAAAGGCGAAAACTACTGGAAAGAGTCATGCCTTGGCGCAGGGAAATACTGCGACGATTGTGTTTGCGTAGTTGCGTTGAAAGAGAAAGCACGGAAGACATAGCTGAAATATATAGGCACAGAACTATATGAGGTAACTGCACAGTATGTGGAAGTTGACGGGCAGTCCTGTGTATTGGAGATGATACAGAATCTGGGAAATGGAGCAGACATTGCTCAGTCAGATGAGATCAAAGATACGAAAGCATTTTATGAAGCATTGTATACGGATGCTCTGACAGGAGTATACAACCGCAGATATTATGAAGACCAGATCAAGAAGAAATCCATGCATGCCGGAGTTGCAATGTTCGATCTGGATGATTTCAAATTAGCAAATGATACATACGGACATGATATCGGGGATGCATTTTTAAAGACAGAAGTTGCTGTAATCAAGAAGATGATCCGTAAGACAGATGCCCTGATTCGCTATGGCGGTGATGAGTTCTTGCTGGTTATGCCGGGAATATCGGAAGATTTTTTTGAACAGAAGCTTCGTGATATCCGCAGACAGATCTGTTTGGTGGAGATGCCGGAGAGTATCGGAAGCAGGATTTCCGCCAGTGTTGGAGCGGTTATGGCTCAGGGAGAGCAGATCCGGGACGCAATTGCACGTGCGGACCGTTATATGTATCAGGCAAAGTCACATAAGAATGCAATCGTGACAGAATGGGGAACCATTGCCATGGATGACAGCCTGCCACAGGTGAACGTAAAGAAGAAAAAGCGCCAGCGGATACTGATTGTTGATGATTCCGAGATGAACAGAGAGATCTTATACGAGATGCTGAAAGATGAATTTGATATACTTGAGGCTGAGAATGGAAAGGAAGCACTGGAAGTCCTGGAACGGTACGGATGCGAGATATCACTGGTGCTTCTGGACATTGTAATGCCGATCATGGATGGATTTGAAGTTCTTGGACACATGAATGAAAAAGATATGATCGAAGAGATTCCGGTTGTCATGATTTCCAGTGAAGATTCCACATCTTTTATCCGTCGTGCATATGAGATGGGTGTATCGGATTATATCAGCAGACCGTATGATGCGCAGATTGTATATAAGCGTGTTTATAATACGATCAAGCTGTATGCGAAACAGCGGAGACTGACAGTAATTCTGACAGAACAAATCCGTGCAAAAGAAGAAAGCCGTAAGATCATGATCGGAATTCTGAGTCATATTGTAGAGTTCCGTAATGGTGAAAGTGGACCGCATGTGCAGCATATCAATGTATTGACACAGTTATTGCTCGGAAGACTGGTTCAGATCTCGGATCAGTATCATTTATCATGGATGGATCGTGATCTGATCGTGATGGCATCTTCCCTGCATGATATCGGTAAAATTGGGATTGATGATAAGATTCTGAATAAAAAAGGCCGGCTTACAGATGAAGAGTTTGAGATTATGAAACAACACACTGTGATTGGTGTGGAGATTCTGGAAGAGTTACAGTATTATCAGGATGAACCTCTGGTGAAGACAGCGAGAGAGATCTGCAGATGGCATCATGAACGTTACGATGGACGAGGATATCCGGATGGACTGAAAGGAGAAGATATTCCGATCAGTGCACAGGTTGTATCACTGGCAGATGTGTATGACGCACTGGTGAGCAAGCGTGTATATAAGGCAAGCTATTCTCATGAGAAAGCAATGCAGATGATTCTGAACGGAGAGTGCGGTGCATTTAATCCGCTGCTTCTTACCTGTCTCAAAGATATAGAAGATGAGATACAGGAGATGATTTACGATACAGATGTTGTAATGTTTGATTCTGCCCAGAAAGAACATGAGAAGATAGGAAAGATAATAGAAATGTCTGAAAAATCCGGGGGGGGGGCAGTACTAAAAGTTAGTGAATTTCTGAATATGGACGACAAAATTAGATAACAGAAAGACGGCGGGCCACATCGGGAAAAGCGAGTGGAAATATGAGGAGCAGCTTTGAGATACCGTTATCTGGTACGGTCTGATTTAGAATTATAGGAAAAAGGATTCAGAAAAAAGGGAAGAAATAAGCATTAAAAAAACTGGAAGAACTAAAAGGGAGAAAGTCTTGACAATTGTATTTTTCTATAATATTATAAATGGCAGATATAGGTACTGATTACTGACGGATAATTGTGGAGAACCACAGGGGAATCAAGTATTAGAAAGACAAGCCGACCGTCTGGGCAACATTTATTCGAAAGGATAGATGTTGTCCTTTATTTTACTACTATTGTATAGACAGGAGAAAATAAAGGACCGAGAGAAACTGTCGGTAAAAAGGACACAGATCAGGAGGATATGACGATGAAAACAGATATTGAAATTGCACAGGAATGTACGATGGAACCGATTACGAAGATAGCAGAAAAAGCAGGAATCCCGGATGAATATCTGGAGCAGTATGGAAAATACAAAGCAAAGATTGATTATAATCTGCTGAAAAAGTCAGAAGCAAAAGACGGTAAACTGATTCTGGTGACTGCGATCAATCCGACTCCGGCAGGGGAAGGTAAGACAACAACAACGGTAGGCCTTGCGGATGCGATGCAGAAGCTGGATAAGAAGGTTATGGTTGCTTTAAGAGAGCCTTCTCTCGGACCGGTATTTGGAATGAAAGGCGGAGCAGCAGGCGGCGGATATGCACAGGTCGTTCCGATGGAAGATATCAACCTGCATTTTACAGGCGATTTCCATGCGATTGGTGCGGCAAATAATCTGCTTGCAGCAATGATCGATAATCACATTTATCAGGGAAATGAGCTTGGCATTGATCCGAGAAAGATCGTATGGAAACGCTGCGTGGATATGAATGACAGACAGCTTCGTTTTGTAACAGATGGTCTGGGAGGAAGAGTCAACGGTGTACCGCGAGAAGATGGCTATGATATTACAGTTGCTTCTGAGATTATGGCAGTTTTATGTCTGTCCAATGATATCAAGGATCTGAAAGAACGTCTCGGTAAACTGATTGTCGGATACACATATGGAAAAGTGTCCGAGCAGAAACCGGTAACAGCGCATGATCTGCATGCAGAAGGCGCGATGTGTGCACTTCTGAAAGATGCATTGAAGCCGAATCTTGTACAGACATTGGAACATGTTCCGGCAATTGTGCATGGTGGTCCGTTTGCAAATATTGCACACGGATGTAACTCTGTGACAGCATCGAAGATGGCATTAAAATTAGCCGATTATGCGATCACAGAGGCAGGTTTTGGAGCGGATCTTGGAGCAGAGAAGTTCCTGGATATCAAATGCCGTATGGCAGGTCTTAAGCCAGATGCGGTAGTGATCGTTGCAACTGTACGTGCACTAAAATACAATGGAGGAGTTCCGAAACAGGAGCTTAATGAAGAGAATCTGGAAGCACTTGAGAAGGGACTTCCGAATCTTATGAAACATGTACATAATATTAAACATGTATATGGACTTCCTTGCGTAGTTGCAATCAATGCATTCCCGACAGATACACCGGCAGAACTTGCGTTAATTGAAGAAAAATGTAAAGAAGCAGGTGTGAATGTGGCACTTTCCGAAGTGTGGGCAAAAGGTGGAGAAGGCGGAATCAAGTTGGCAGAAGAAGTAATCCGTCTGTGTGATGAACCAAGTGACTTCCATTACAGTTATGAGCTGGAAGGAACGATTGAAGATAAGATCAACCAGATCGTACAGAAAATTTATGGCGGTAAAGGAGCGGTACTGACTGCAAATGCGAAGAAGCAGGCAGATCAGCTTACAGCACTTGGATTTGACAATGCACCAATCTGTATGGCGAAGACGCAGTACAGTCTGACGGATGACCCAAAGAAACTTGGCGCACCGGAAGATTTTGAGATTACAGTAAGAAATCTGAAAATTTCTGCAGGAGCTGGATTCATTGTCGCACTGACCGGAGATATTATGACTATGCCTGGACTGCCGAAAGTACCGGCAGCAGAGCGTATAGACGTAGATGATGAAGGCAGAATTACAGGTCTTTTCTAAGAATAAGAGAAAATATGGATGCCGCACAGACGAATAGAGTCTGTGCGGTGTTTTGGTTCTGATATTGTTATGGTATACGGAGGAAACTGCCAGTGGCAGACTCTGCATTTTGTGTATTCGGAGAAAAAATATCGGAGAAAGAGCTGACAAATATTATAAAAAATAAGCTTGCATAAAAGAAAAACTCGTGTTATTCTATATTCACTTTTAGGAGAACATTCTGTAATCCAGAAAGTGATTCTTAGCCGTAAGGCATCTTACATTCGGTGTTTTATTTTCAAAACAAGATCCGATGAAGACAGTTAGTTTAATTATGGGAGAGTGATGTTTCTTCGAAGGAGGATTGTATTTATAAGAGACGTAGCTCTGGAACCAATTCTCAAATTATCCTGGGATTGCCATAATGCAAGACAAGGGAAAGGAGAACATTTTATGAAGAAAAGAAGATTAAGTGCATTTGTAATTGCGCTTGCACTGGCAGTGGGAAGCGTATTTCCCGCATTTGCAGCAGAACACATTGTAGACACATCGAAAAAAGGTTCACTTACGATTTACAAGTATGATATAACAGGTGCCGGCAAAGCTGGTATACAGGCAGGAGAACCGGGAAACGGGCGGAAAGATGAATCTGTAGAGAACAAGTTGAAGGATTACGCAATGGAAGGTGTGGAATTTACCTGTCTTCGTGTCGGAGATGTGGACACATACAGTAAGAATGGGGATGTGAAACTAATATATGGAATCCCGGATATTCTGGAGAAGATTTTAGGTCTGGAGAAGAAAGCAGCCACAGAGACAAAAGATGGAACCTGTTATTATACAGCAGATCAGATTCAGACAGCCATGAGGAATGCACTTGCGGATAATGTGACAACGAAGAACCGTCTGGAAGATTATGTAAAAGCCGGAGAGAAGATGACGCTCACTGACACAACCGGAAAGACAACGAAAGCAGGTCTGGAACTTGGTTTGTATCTGCTTGTAGAGACGAAAGTACCCGAGGATGTTACCGATACGACAGATCCGTGGTTTGTACAGCTTCCGATGACGGATGCAGGTGGAGAAAGCTGGTTTTATGATGTGACCTGTTATCCGAAGAACCAGACTGGAGATCCGACACTGGATAAGAAGGTAAAGGACCGGGCAGATGGAAAATCTGGGTACAAAGACACGGTGACAGCTTCAGAAGGTGCAGCACTGGATTATCAGTTTATATCAAAACTTCCGCATATTACAAGCACATCAACTTATCTTAGTAAATACACATTCAAAGATACAATGGCGAAAGGTCTTCGCTATGGAGAAAATGCAGTTCTTGCATTTTATGATTCCGCAGAAAAAGCAACAACAACAAATATAGATAATGTCGCCGGAAGCGGTGCGGTGGCAGTGTGGACGAAGGATTCAGGAAAATTCACACAGGATTATACGAAAAATGAGGATGAAAGTTCCCAGATGCTTCTTGGCATGACAAAAGAAGGATTAAAAGAAATTAACGAAAATTATTCGGATAAATATCTGGTTGTGTATTATACCGCAACCGTCAGATCTGAAGAATCGGTTGTAACCGGAGATAAAGGAAATCCAAACGATGTTACGCTTGAATGGAGAAGAACAAGCGACTCTTATTACGACACGCAGGATGATAAGGCACTTGTTTATACTTATGGAATCCATTTGAAAAAGACATTTTCAGATGGAAAAGGAGATGCCACGCAGGTACAGTTTGTATTGCAGAATCAGACAGATAGATATTATGTAAAGGCGAATGGAACAGACGGTGTCTACTATGTGACAGGAAAAGAAGAAGAGAGAAGTAAAGCAACAGACTTTACACCTGCAGCAGACGGAACGCTCTTGATCCATGGACTGGAAGGAGATACTTACGTGCTGACAGAGACACATTCGGATCAGGGATACAGTCTCTTGAAAGAACCACTTCAGATTGTGATCCACGGGACAAAAGGTGTAGTAAGCAGTTCGGCAAAAGGAACAGAAAGCTCGGTGCAGGTTACAGCGGCTTCTGCAACAGTCGATGGGACAAATGCAATAATGGAGAAATCTTCCACTGATCCGGCTTCTGCAAATGCGCTTGTGAAAATGGAAGTGCAGAATGCAAAAGGTTTTTCGCTTCCGAAGACAGGAGGAAGAGGGTTGTATCTGCTTACGATCGCAGGTGTGATCCTGGCAGGAACAGGAATGATGTTTACTACCGGAAAAAGAAAAAAAGATGAAAAAACTCCATGCGTAAAATAATACAGATCGGATTGATCCTGGCAGGGATCGGAATGGCTTCTTATCCATGGATCAGTAACAGTTTGTATGAAAAAGAAGCAGGTTCCCGGATACAGGTATATGAAAAAAAAAGCAGGGAACTTCCGAAGAAAAATTATCAAAATCTTATGCGGGAAGCAAGAGATTACAATGCGAATCTTGCAAAAGCGGATGTGATACTGACAGATCCATTTTCATCAGAACAGAGTAAAAAAAATACCGGAAAGGATTACCGGGAGATATTACATATCCCAGGAAGTGAAGTAATGGCATATGTGGATATTCCGGGAATCCGTATATATCTTCCGGTATATCATGGAACGGACGGTGAGGTGTTGGAAAAAGGGATCGGGCACCTCGGTGCGACAAGTGTTCCGATTGGCGGTAAAGGAACTCATGCAGTACTTACCGGGCATACAGGACTGGATAAAGCAAAATTATTTACAGATTTGGAAGAGGTCAGAAAAAAAGATCAGTTTTATATTCATGTGCTGGGAAAAATCCTGGCATATGAAGTGGACGATATTTCTGTTGTACGTCCCGATGATACGAAGAAACTGTATGTGCAGGGAGAGCAAGATCTGGTGACGCTTTTAACCTGCACGCCGTATGGGGTGAACAGTCACAGATTACTGGTCAGAGGACATCGTATTTCTTACCGGAAGGAAGCATACAGAGAAGAAAAGCATAAGAAAAGGAAGACCAGATGGCAAAAGGAGTATCGGAAAACTTTGCTGATCGCAGCGTCGATGGTTGTGTGCGTTGGAATTTTAAAAAGAAAGTGGACATCTGAGTGATGAAAAAGACAAAGCTTGCGGGAATTGTTTTGTGGTTACTTGGAATATGTCTGTACCTTTATCCGGATGTGGCAACAGATCTGCAGGAGATAAAAGTACAGGCATTTGTAAAAACGTATGAGCGTGAACATAAAAGCAGACGAAGGAGTGTAACAGGAAGCAGGCAGGAAGAATACGGATATATTCAGATCCCGAAAATGAATGTGACGCTGCCACTTTATAGAAATGAGACAGAAGAACATCTTGCGTGGGGAGCTGCTATTTTAAAAGAAAGTGGACTTCCAGAGGAAAAAGGGCAGAATTGTATCATTGCAGCGCACCGGGGATACCGGGGAAAGCCTTATTTCCGGGATATTGAAAAGCTGGAGTATGGTGATGTAATTTATGTACGGACACCTGAGCAGAAACTGGAATATAGAGTGCAGGATATGGATATCATCCGGCTGGAAGAAACACAGAAAATAAAAAAAGAGAAAGATATGCTTACGCTTCTGACCTGTCATCCATATCGGGGGAATGGAAAATTTCGTTACCTGGTATATTCAGTCAGAAAGCGAAGAAAAGAAGGAGACAGGAGCATGACAGAATGCAGGAAGATACAGAAAACGCAGGATGTACGGGTAGAGCAGTATTTCCGGAAAATCTGCGGAATAATTCTGCTTATATTATTGCTGACCGGAATATGGGGAATGTCTGCAAAGGCTGCCAGACACAGCTTGTCAAAGAAAATAGATACGAGCAGTCACATTGTGACTTATCAGTGGAAAAGTAATGCAAAGTTCAATACCGGAAAAGGGTTACAGTATATAAGGGAAAATGCCTGTGTGCTGCTTCATTATATGGATGGCGAACTGGGGCAGTGTGTCTATGCGGAGCAGGATACACCGGTTGGTCCTGCGAAAGAATTCGATGTGACAAAAGACAGCCGCACAAGCTGGATGTATGAACGGAAAAACGGATATGAGAAATATAAATATATCGGTATCGCACAAGAATATCTGCTTTCAGGAAAAGTCACACTTCGTGGGATTACCGGGAGCAGTAAACTGATGAAACTTCCGAAAAGCAAAAGACAGATGCTCGCCCAGGGATTCAGCTGGTATATGCAGCATGCATCCTACAACCGGACGGAAGGAAAGACGGTAAAGCTGATCAGTCAGGTTCCGGATTTTGGTGCATCGAAACAGATCATTCTATATGATCAGCTCTATACGGAAGCAAAGAATATACTGGGAGATTATACGATCACAGAGAAAACTTACAAACTGGAGAGGGATGGAAACACTCATCAGCCGATCGCTGTTTTTAAAATTGTGACGAATCCAAAACCGGTCATAAAGAATGTAGAAAGAAAAGGTGCCGGTGAGTCATCCCAGAAAGTATCACTTCGGATCGACAAGAGAGACATTCGTACAGAAAGAGCACTGGAAGGAGCTGTTTTTCAGTTAAGCTGTGACGGAAAAGCGATTGTGGATGTGATAACGGATGCAGATGGGAAAGCGCAGTATATTTATGAGCGGCTGTTGAAGACGAAGACATACACGGTGTCAAAAAAATATGTGTCAAACTGGGATGATCTGGATAAAAAGAAGAAATCAGAGGCGACAGAAAATGGCTATTATCAGAATAAAAGTCTGGCAGAAAAGGCAGCAAAAAGAGAGATAAATAAAAAAGTTCAAGCGGAACTGGCTTCTTTGCAGAGTAAGTTCCACTTATGGAATATAAAAGAGATAAAAGCGCCTTTCGGTCACAGGATTTCCGATGCAGACGGAGTGATGCTCACAGAACAGACGGAGAAAGATCTAAAAGTACAATTGTGGAATTATCCGGAAGACAGAGAACTTAAGCTTGAAAAGATCAGTGCAGAAAAAGAAGAGAGTGCGGAGACATCCCTGGCAGATGCAATTTATGGTCTGTATGCGGAAACAGAAATAATGGACAGTGATAACAAGCGGGTGCTCTATGTACCGGGAGAAGAAGTGACGGAACTTTGCACAAACCAGAAGGGGCAGGCGAATGCAGGAGGACTTCGCCCGGGGAAATATTATTTAAGAGAAAAAGAAGCTCCGAGAGGATTCTTGTTGGATGACACTGCTTATCCGGTGGATTTACGGACTGAAGATCAGAAAATTACTGTACAGGATGCTATGATAAGAGGAAAGATTCGTATACATAAAACATGTGGCAGACAGGATGGTACAGACAGTATGCCGGAAGAAGGGGCAGCGTTTGTACTGTATGACAGTCAGGGAAGAAAGGTTGAGACTCTGCTTACAGATTTAGAAGGAAAGGCAGAATCGGGATGGCTTCCTTATGGACATTATCGTCTGGAACAGATACAGGGAATTGGAGGATACAGTTTTCTGGCACCGCTGACAGTTGCGGTTACAAGAAATCAGAAAATCTATGAGATAAAAGGGCATGACATGCCAGCATATGCAGGTATTGCAATTTCAAAAGTAAAGAAACTATTTGATGCTGAGACAGGAATGAACGAATGTGAAGCAGAAAAAGGTGCTGAATTTGAAATCCTGGACGCATCCGGGAAAAAGGTGGAGAGTCTTGTTACTGATGAGAACGGAACAGCATACAGTCAGGAGATGGAGCCGGGAATTTATACGATACATCAGAGTAAAGGTGCGGAAAATTATAAAAAGATTCCGGATTTTAAAGTGACGATAAAGTCAGGAGAAGAGCGCTTATTATCTTATTATCTGGAAGATGAGAGTACTGCGCAAAAGATACGGATACGAAAAACCAAGGAAAAGGATGGCAAAGAGACACCGGAAGCAGGAGCGGAGTTTGAAGTATTGAATGAGAAAAAAGAGAAGATGCAGACACTTGTAACAGATGAAAAAGGAGAAGCCTGTGCTTTACTGGATATGCTTTCCTCTGGCGAATCATTCTTTGTAAGACAGACAAAAGGAGCAGAAGGTTATTCCTTTGCGGAAATCTTTGATTCGTCCAAAGAAACACCGGTAGAAGAAGACGGTCATCTCGTCTATACATTCAAAGCAAAAGATGTATTTGAGGATTATGCGTTTATTCACATAAAGAAAATGATGGTTACAGATCGTCCGTCAAAGACAGAAACTGTGACACAGCCGGAAGCAGGAGCCAGGTTTGAGATTCGGAACGAGCAGGGAAAAGCAGTGGAGACACTTACGACAGACGAAAAAGGGGAAGCAGTAAGCGGAAAACTTGCATTTGGAACATATATGCTTCATCAGATAGAAGGAGTGTCAACGCACAGATTCAGCGAAGACAGGAAAGTCATCCTTGGGAAAGAGCAAAAAGGAAAAACGGAAGTAATTACTATAATAAATGAAGAAAATTTGATTTCTTTTGAATTAACAAAGCGTTCGGCAGAGACAGGAAAGCTTTTAAATGATGCAACTTATCTTGTGCAGGATGAGAAAGGAGAAACGGTTGCCAGATTTACAACCGGACAGGGGGAGGAGACAGAAAAGCAGGGAGCCGGGATGTGTCGTCTGCCTTACGGACATTACACACTGAAAGAAATTGTATCACCTGATGGTTACAAATGCAGTCAGAAGAAAGAATTTACAATTACATTCAAAGATGCGCCGGATGGAATTATGAAAATGGAAGATCAAGATGTTCCGGTTCGTGGGAAGATCCAGATGACGAAGATGGGTGACCGGTTACATGGATTTTCACAGGGGCAGTTCCAATACAGAACTGGGCAGGTGGCAGGAGCTGTCTATGGATTGTATGCAAAGGAAGATATCTGCCTGGATGATGATTCGGTATTGTGGAAGACAGGAGCATTGATCGATAAGAAGAGGACAGATGAATCCGGTAACATAAAATTCACACGCAAACAGGCAGATGGAACAAAGACAGAATTATTTCCACTTGGAATATATGAAGTACGGGAGCTGGAAGCACCATATGGCTATCGAAAAGATGAAGAGATATATGAAGTCCGTCTGACATGGGATGAAAATGCCAAAAAGGAGAATAAAGTCACATCGCCGGATGTACCGGATAACAATACGGATGAGTCACTGCCTGTTACATACCCGGAAGCGAGCAAGGGACGTTATATTTTAAAGTCCGGAAAAGAATTCCGAAGAATACTACACAGCGTGGAAGATAAGCTTGACACAATAACATTTACAAATGAAAAGGCACCGGAAGGAGCGTCATATAAAGATGTATCTTCATTGGAGGATGGAAGTGTTGTGATGTGGATGGAAGATCAGAATTGCATGATTTCCACGCAGACGGAAGAACAGGATGTCATTCTGAACGCAGACAGTTCTGCGGTGTTCAGACAACTGGTTATGTTGGAGAAGATTTATTTTGATGCTATAGAGACTTCCAGTGTGATCAATGCAAATGATATGTTCAGCGGGTGTACAAAATTAAAAGAACTGGATCTGACAAGATTTTATACAAAAAACATGAAGTATGTAAAAAATATGTTCCGAAATTGTACGAGTCTGGAAAAAATCTATGCCAATACAAGAATCGAAAATGAGGAGACAGAAGGCTCGCCGGTTCCGGTGAAGGCGGACGTAAGTCCGAAATATGATTTTACAGTAGGAAGTGTTTATAAAACGGAAGATTTTAATTTTCAGCTTGTGTATAGTGACGGTTCCAGGAAAGAAGTATATCCTTCGGACGAAGAAGTACAGATTTTGCCACAGAAAGCAGAAAAAGAAGGAAAAGAGACGGTTGGATTTGTATTTACAAAAGGAAGTCTTGCAGATTATCCGAAAGCAGAGACAATCGTACAGGTTGTAGATGTAATAGATGCAGACAGGCAGGAAGTGAAAGATGTTGATTTCCGGTTGGAAGCAGAAGATGCACTCCTGACGCAGACAATTGAGATTGGAAAAGAAGATGAAAGTGGAAATCCGGTAGAAGGAGCTCTGTTTGGTATGTATGCAGGCAGAGAGATCCGGAATGCGGACGGAGAAATTCTCTTCCGGAAAGGTGAACGAATTATGGAAGCACAGTCAGAAAGTACAGGAGAAGGAACACGTTCGAAAGTAATGTTTTCCGGACTTCCATCGGATCTTTACAGTTCTGGCGCAGATGGATTATATGAAGTAAGAGAAATAAGAAGTGCACCGGGGTACAAGATTGAAAAAGGAACAAAGAACAGTTGGAGTTTTGATGGAGAACCGAAAGAAAACAGCAGGACAGTAACAGTCAGCAACCGGAAACTTGAACATGCGGAACTTGTGAAGATATGGGATGATAATCGTAATGCGGCAGGGAAACGCCCTTCGGAGATTCTTATTTCTGCAAAAAAAGACGGAACAGAAAAGACATATATATTATCGAAAGAAAATGACTGGAGGCTGGAAACAGACATTCTGGTTGCAGAGATGAAAGAGTGGAAGTTGTGTGAAGAAGTACCGGAAGGATATGAATCTGACGGGATGATTACAGATGAGAAGAAAGGAGTCTGGACGGTGACAAATAAAATTAAGGACCGGCGATGCAATCTGCAGGTAGAGAAGAAGTGGGAAGATGAAGACAATCTGGATGGAATTCGTCCGGATAAGGTAAAAGTGTATCTGTATCAAAATGGTATTCCGTACCGGGAAACAATTTTGCAGGAGGAAAATAACTGGAAAGATGAAAAAAGCTTTGAGGATCTTCCGGCAGAAGATGAGAAAGGAAGAGCTTATGTTTATGAATTCCGGGAAGAACAGACAGAACTTATTGACGGAAACAAGAAGACAGGATATTTACCGCTTTATACGGAAGAAGAGACAGAGGAAGAGAACAGAAGTTTTCTGAAAACGACAATTACGAACCAGCATGTTCCGGAGAAAGGGAAAATTATAATCTTCAAGAAAATTAAAAAAGATGAGATTGACTGGGAAAAATGGAGACCGGAGTTTTCATTTACACTTCATGGAAAGACGCTTTTGGGCGAGGAAATCAACCAACAGGGAATCCTTTCTTTTTCAAAAGAAGAAGTCAGGTATCTGTTGGAAGAAACGGATGGATATATTACCAAATCTCTGGAGTTTACAGATCTGCAGCCGGGAACCTATACGGTGCGGGAAGAGCAGACAGATCCTTATTACCGGCTGTCACAGATAAGCTGTACAGACGAAGGTGTGAAGATTGATGAAACAAACCAGGAGATAACCTGGCGGATCGGACGTGACGGACAGTCACAGGGGAGAAGAATGCTGGAAGGACATGCTGTATTTGAAAATCGTGCAAGAACCGGAAAGATCCAGATTATGAAAACAGATGAGCATGGAAATGCGCTTGCCGGAGTTTTGTTTGGAATCTATGATGCTAATGGAAAGCAGGTTGCCGTGTCCACATCAGGAAAGGATGGGAAACTGGCATTTTCCGGGCTTAAAACCGGACAGTATGAGATAAAAGAATTGCAGACAGTTTATGGAAAAAGTAAACTGACAAAACCAATTTCTGTAACAATCCCTCTTGTGCTGCCAAAGGAAGAAGCAGAGAAAGAAGGAGCCGATGTAGAGAAAGCAGTCGTTTTTCGGGATTCCTGTTATTATTATGATCTTTCTTACCAGATAAGTAACAGCGCTGTTTTAGAACTTCCGGAGACAGGTGCGCACATTGGATATGGATTATTGCTCGCAGGGATGGCATGTATGAGTATGGGAATGTATGCAGGAAGAAAAAGGAGGAAAGGTAAATATGCAGGAAAAGGATAGACAGTCTCTTTGTACCGGAAAAAGAATTGCCGTTATACTGACAATGAGCATTCTTGTACTGACAACAGCCGGAATGGTTCTATGGAATGTATTTGCGGCAGAGTCAGCATATAAATCTGGTAGCATGGAGATCAGACTGGACGGAATAAATATGCCTTTTCTCTCACCGGAAGATAAAAATCCGGGAGTGCAGACAGCAATCGGAAAGCTGACACTATCCAGAACGACTGCCCCGACGATAGAAGAACTGCGTGCAAAGTCTACGAAATGGAATGTAAGTCTGAAAGTAGCAGATGGATCAGGAAATGCAGTGAACCGGTATAATTTCCGTATTGGAAAATATGTGAATGGAGAATTTACGGCAGTGACGCAGGTCAGTACCGGTAAGGATGCAAATCAGGGATATTATTATATATTTAATATTCCGGTGACGTTTACAATCCCTGCACATAGCCAGATTACCGGGCAATCTGTCACAAAGAACTGCCCGGATGGCAGATGTCTCTATTATACAGATGCTGCCGGAACGAAGAAGCTTGCGAAAGAGAAATGCACAGATGAAGTGACAATCGTAACTGTTTACCTGCAGGTAAATGCAGCACAAACCGGATTAAAGACATATTCCGGAACGCGTTATGAAGGAGCAACTGCAGGAATTACACTGGAGCGTCCTAAGTATCAGGTTACATTTCGTGCGCCGGGATGCACAAACTGGCAGACAGATGAAATAAAGAAAGAAGTTTCAAGAGGAGAAAGTGTCGGTAAACCATTGGAACCGAAAAAAACAGGATATCGTTTTGAAGGATGGGATAGATCCGGGGAGGAAATGAGCTGTGTAAAAAGTAATCTTAGCATCAACGCAGTGTGGAAACCGGAAGAGTTCAGCTATCGGTTTCATGCAAACGGAGGCAGTGGAACGATGGATGTATTCCGGCTGGAATATCTGGATTCAGGAAAGCTTCCTGCCAATCAATATGTAAGAAGAGGATATTTATTTCTGGGATGGAGCAAAGAAAAGCGTGGCGAAGTAATGTACAAGGATGAAGAACGGATGCATGCAGACAATCCAGAAGAATGTAAATATAATCTGTATGCCATCTGGAAGAAAAAACGTGCGAATTTTTATCTGACAGAAGTGAAAGAAGATGCAGATATGTTTACAGGTGATGGAAAACTGACCGGCGGTAATGGAACAAAGTATCAGGAACATTTTACTGATTCGTCTTATGCACATACCGATCAGGAAGATGACCCGGGATATTTTACCGGGAAAGAATAAAAAAAGTAGGTGGTATCAGATGTCTGTACCGGTTATGTGGATCGCCGTGCTTTTTTTCGTAGCGATCGGTGTAATCTTCGGATTGTATCCGGCAAATAAGGCAGCTAAGAAAAAACCGGTGGAAGCACTCCGGTATACGGCTTGACATTTTCCGTATCTTCCTACAAAATAGTAGAGGATATGATGCCAGGGTCAAAAGCCTGAAACCACGATGTGCTTGCACGTGAGTGGTTTTATGGCTTAGTGACCCGCCCCCGATATGAGCATAAAAGTGGAGCGTAAGCTTCACGATATGCGAATATTGGGTAGAATTGTGGGAGTACGCAGTACGGAACAATTCGTATGGCATCTTTTAACTTTAACATCATTTTACAATAAGAGGAAAAACGATGGCAAGCAAACAGACAAAAGGAAGCTGCGAGAGCTGCACTTATTTCACATATGATGAAGATTATGAGAGCTATGTATGCGATATTAATATGGATGAAGACGAATATATGCGTCTTATTTCCGACCAGCATTACCAGTGCCCGTACTACCGCAATGGTGATGAATATATGGTTGTAAGAAAACAGATGTAAGTAAATATAGTAATAAGTTCCGGTCTGTGGTAAAATAATTCTTAGTATGTTTACGTTATGGAAAGGACCGGGAAAATGATCATTACAATTATTGAAACAATTTACAGATTTTTATGGGGAGATTTCCTGCAGATACCACTTCCTGGCGGTGGCTCTGTAGGAATATCCCTGCTTATTATCTTGCTGATACCGGTAGGAATTTATTTTACAATAAGGACAAGAGTGTTGCCTGTCCGGTTATTTTCGGAGATGGTGAAGGCACTTCTTGAGAAAAAGAAAGAAGAGAGCAGCCTTTCTACATTTCAGACATTGATCGTGTCTACGGCAACACGGGTAGGCATGGGTAACCTGGTCGGCGTGGTAGCAGCAATCTCAGCAGGAGGAGCCGGGGCGGTGTTCTGGATGTGGATAACGGCAGTGATCGGCTCATCTACGGCATTTATAGAAGCAACACTGGCACAGCTTTACAAGGAGAAGGACCCTCTGTACGGTGGTTACCGGGGCGGTCCGGCTTATTATATACATCACTATATAGAAGATAGACAGGGAACGAAGAAAAAGCATGTACTGATTGCTGTTTTATTTGCAATATCCGGACTGATCTGCTGGTGCGGAATCAGCCAGGTGATCAGCAATTCGGTAGCATCTTCATTTGAAAATGCATTTTCTATTCCACCTTTATATACTACGATCGTTCTGGTTATTCTGGCAGCGTTTATTGTGTTAAGAAAGAATGCGACCGTGAAAGTTCTGGATGTAATTGTACCAATTATGGCAGTGTTTTATTTTGCAATCACCGTTTTTTTGATCATGACACACATTCCGAGCCTGCCGGGTGTATTTTCCAGAATTTTCAAAGAAGCATTTGGCTTCAGACAGGCAGCTGCAGGTGGCTTTGGAGCCGTGATCATGAACGGAGTGAAGAGAGGACTGTTCTCTAATGAAGCAGGTTCCGGTTCAGCACCTTGTGCAGCCGCAGCTGCTGAATGTGAGCGACCGGGAAAAGCCGGACTTGTACAGGCTTTAGGTGTATTTATTGATACGATCGTGATCTGTAGTTGTACAGCAATGATCATGCTGCTTGCACCGGAGAAAATGCTGGCAGGAAAAGAAGGAATGGAGCTTTTACAGGCAGCTATGCGGTATCATTTCGGGGAAGCCGGAGTTATATTTATTGCGGTCACGCTGTTTCTGTTCAGCTTTTCAACATTCTTGGGAATCCTTTTCTATGCGAGAAGTAATGTTGCTTATCTGTTTGGAGATAATTGGTTTTCCCAGACAGCATACAAAGTGCTGGCACTGGTAATGCTTTTCATCGGAGGAATCGCGACATACACATTTGTCTGGGATCTGGGGGATGTCGGTATCGGACTTATGACCATTTTCAATATTGGAATTTTGTATCTGATGGGTGGCCAGGCACTTGCAGAGATGCGGGATATGGAGAAAAATATGAAATAAAAAATGTTACGATTGACTAACAGGCATGTGCGCTCATACAATGAAAAAAAGAGGTGATAGTATGCAGGCACTTGCAGAGGCGAACGTAGGAGAAGACTATACGATTAAATGGATGTTCGGAGTACCGGAAGTGCTGGATCTAATGGCACAGTACCAGATAAAAGAAGGTGTGGATATCCACATTATACAGAAGTTTATCGGAGGATTGATCATCGGAACGAATCAGGTGAGAATCGCGATCAGCGATGATGCAGCATGGAGAATCAAGGTGTAACAGCCTTGATTCTTTTTATATTGTAGGTGTGGAAATTTATTCCGGATTTTGCTATGATAAAAATGATATGCGAATGATCGGAGAGAATTGTGGAAGTACGAAGTGCGGAACAATTCGTATGGAATCTATAGTACATGACAGCTTATGAATACAGACAGGAGGAAAAAAGATGGATATAAAAAATGCAGCACTGATCGGACTGGGAGCGATGGGCGTATTTTTCGCGCCACGTATGGAGGAACATCTTGGAAGAGAGAATTTCTGCGTGATCGCAGAAGGGGAAAGAAAAGAAAGACTACAGACAAAAGGCGTGACAGTCAATGGTGTAAACTATCATTTTCCAATCTGTACTCCGGAAGATGGAACACCGACAGATCTAATCATTATGGCAACAAAGGATCTGGGACTTGCACAGGCAATTAAAGATATTGAGAAATTTGTCGGACCGGATACACAGATCTTATGCGTTATGAACGGTGTGAACAGTGAGGAGCAGGTAGCGGCAGCATATGGATGGGAGCATGTACTGTATTCTTATATGCGGATGTCGATTGTAATGAAGGATGGAAAAGCAGATTTTGATCCGTACTGGGGAAAGATTTATTTTGGGGAAAAAATAAATGAGACATTGTCCGGGAGAGTAGAAGCAATAAAAGAAGTATTAGAACGCTGTGATATTCCATATGTGATCCGGAAGGATATGTTGAACGGGCTGTGGTTTAAATATATGTGTAATGTTGGTGAGAATCTGACCTGTGCACTTCTTGGTATTCCGTTTGGCGCTTATGTAAAAAGCAAAGAAGCAAGTGCTATCCGCGTAGAAGCAATGGAAGAAGTCCGTGCAGTTGCAAAAGCAAAAGGAATTATCATTACCCAGGAGCAGTTAGACGACCAGTATGAAACGATCAAAAGAATCCCGCCGCAGAATAAGCCGTCTACGCTTCAGGATATAGAAGCAGGAAAGAAGACAGAGATTGAGATGTTTGCAGGCGAGATGGTACGCATGGGAGAAGAACTTGGCGTGGCAACACCTATCTGCCGGCTGTTTCTGAACGGAATTAAAGTACTGGAGCAGAAAAATGACGGATTGTTTCAGTTTTAAAATGACCGGTAAGCTGGCAGCAGAATAAAAATTATAGAAGAAAAGAGATGAATATGGAAATACAGAATATTATTTTATACTTTTTTATTTACGGCTTTCTCGGCTGGTGTACAGAGGTTGCCTATGCCGCAGTCAAGGAACGGAAATTCGTAAACCGTGGGTTTTTGAACGGTCCGATCTGTCCAATCTATGGAGTCGGTGTTGTGATCGTTGTACAGCTTTTAGATCCGTACGCGCATCAACTTGGATTATTATATTTACTGTCGATTGTGCTTACAACGACACTGGAGTGGCTGACCGGATTTGCGCTGGACAAATTATTTCATCACAAATGGTGGGATTACTCGGAAGTTCCATTTAATCTGAATGGCTATGTGTGTATTCCTTTTTCGGCGGCGTGGGGTGCAGCGTGTGTATTTGTTGTAAAGATCGTCCATCCGCTGATCTGTAAACTGGTACTGCTTGTACCGAAGTGGCTGACAATCGGTGAGGACGTTGCATTTGGTATCAGTATTTTTGTTGATATTTCCGTAACGGTAGCTGCAATCCTGAAATTTAATAAACGTCTGGAGAAAATGGAGGAGATTGCCGCAGAGTTCCACCGTATCTCTGATCAGATCGGCAGCGACATTTACAAAAGTGTCATGGAAGGCATGGAACGCCAGGAGCACATAAAAGAACAGACAGAAGCGAGAAAAGAGGAGCTTCGTGGTATGTATCTGGAATTGCAGAAACGCAGTCCTAGAATGACAACACGTATGCTGCGTGCATTCCCGAAGATGCAGCCAAGACTTCATAAGGAGCAGTTTGGAAGATTAAAAGAGTTCAGACGTTCAGAATGGCTTGCGACGAAAGCACTGAAAAAAGCAAGAAAAGCAGCAAAGAAAAATAAATAACAAAGAGGCGAAAGCAATGGCAGAGCGAAAAACATATATAACAAAAACGAGAACGGAGATTCTGGAATATCTGAAACAGAACTGGTCAGTGACGGTCAGTGCTTCCGATATTAAGAAGCATCTGGAAGAAAAAGAGATAAAGGCGAATACGACAACGATTTACCGTTATCTGGATAAACTTCTGGCAGAACATGTAATCATCAAGTATGCGGATGCCGGATCAGAAAGAGCAGTTTATCAGTATTCCGGAGAGATGGGGCATTGTGTACAGCATTTGCATCTGAAATGTGTCAAATGCGGAAGAATCCTGCATCTGGACTGTGGGTTTATGGATGAGTTCCGCAACCATCTAAAAGAAGATCATAAGTTCCGTCTGTTGTGTGAAGGGGATCTGCTGCATGGGATCTGCGGTGACTGCGAGAAAAAAATGGAAGATAAATAAGCAAATGAGTTGCAAATATTGAAGAAGATATTGACAAATAACTGAAAAAGCATTATTGTGTTAAATGCAAATGAGTTGCATTTTTGGAGGATGATTAGGATGAAGAAGACATTCCGTTATCGTTTCAGCACAGTGGTGCTTTTTTTATTGGCAATTTCCATGCTTGTAACCGGATGTGGAAAGGAAAGCAGGATGGAGCGTAAAAAAACAAATGGAAAAGTACAGGTTGTGGCGAGTTTTTATATGATGTATGATCTTGCAAAAAAAATAGGCGGAGATCAGGTGGAAGTGAAGAACCTTGTTCCGGCAGGAACAGAACCACATGAATGGGAACCGGGCGCAAGAGATGTAGCCAGTCTGGAAGATGCAGATGTGTTTGTATATAACGGCGCAGAGATGGAACACTGGACGGATACAATTTTAAATACATTGGATAACAAAGAGCTTGTTGTCGCAGAAGCAAGTAAGGGAGTTAAGCTTACAGGCAGTGATCCGCATGTCTGGCTTGCACCGCTCAATGCAAAAAAGGAAATGGAAAATATCAAAGATGCACTGATAAAAGCAGATCCAAAACACAGAACTGTTTATGAGGAAAATTACAAAAAAAATGCCGAAAAATGTGAAAAACTGGATGAGCGGTATAAAAGAACACTCGGTCAGATTAAGAGAAAAGAAGTGATCACGGCGCATGAAGCATTTGGATATCTGTGCCGCGCTTATGATCTGAAGCAGATTGGTATTGAAGGGATTCAATCAGATTCGGAGCCGGATGCTGCAAGAATGAAAGAAATCATCCAGTTTGCTAAGAAACATGATGTAGGTACGATTTTCTTTGAGGAACTGGTAAGCCCGAAAGTGGCAGAGACGATCGCAAAAGAAATCGGTGCAAAGACGGCAGTGTTGGATACACTCGAAGGAATGAGCGATGAAGATCAGAAAGCGGGTGCAGATTATTTTTCTGTGATGGAAGAGAATCTCAGGACACTTAAGAAAGCTCTCGATAATTAAGAAAAATAAGAAAGCATTTTGGGAAAAGACAGTGAGGGCAAACATGCAGAAAGCAGGTGGCAAAATGGAAGTTATACAGATGAAGGATGTTTCTTTTCATTATACCGGGGATGTACCTATATTGGAAAATGTAAATATATGTCTGAACAGTGGTGATTATGCAATCCTGACCGGAGAAAACGGAAGTGGAAAAAGTACGTTCTTAAAGCTCCTTTTAGGAGAATTGGAACCGGATCAGGGAACTGTGGAGATTTTTGGAAAAAAAATTGGGAAAGCGGATTTTAAAGAACTTAAGATTGGTTATGTGCCACAGAACAGTATCAGTGGAAACAAAGACTTCCCGGCAACCGTAGAGGAAGTGATGATGACAGGTCTTTACCGCCCTTTCAAGAAGCGGCTAAGCAGAAAAGCGTGCAGACAAAAGATCACAGTGGCGCTGACAGAACTTGGAATGGAAAGTTTCCTGAAACGAAGAATCGGTGAGCTTTCCGGTGGACAGCAGCAGCGCGTCATGCTGGCAAGAGTTCTGGCAGCAGATCCGGGACTTCTCATACTGGATGAGCCAACCGTCGGCGTAGACTCTGTTTCACTGGAAGCACTTGCGAAAGTGTTACAGAAAAAGAACGAAGAAGGACTTACGATTTTGATGGTAACACATGGAAATACAAAATTATTCTGTGGAGTAAACAGACATTTTAAAGCAGATGAAGGAGGCATTACAGAGTAATGGAGATTTTACAGTATGGATTTATGCAGCGAGCTTTTGTAGTAGGGCTTCTTCTTGCAGTGATCACGCCGTGTATCGGAATTACGATTGTATTAAAGCGACTGTCCATGGTGGGTGATGCACTGTCACATTCGTCACTGGCAGGTGTAGCACTTGGACTTTTACTTGGAATCAATCCGGTACTTGGTGCGGGGGCGCTTTGCATTGTTGCGGCATTTGGAATTGAAGCTATTCGAAAAAAAATACCGCGTTACTCGGAGATGGCAATTGCGATCATTATGTCGGCGGGAATCGGGCTGGCAGGTGTGCTTTCCGGTTTTGTGGAAGACAGTGCGAACTTTAACAGTTTTTTATTTGGAAGTATTGTGTCGATCAGCAGGGGAGAAATGCTTGCAGTATGTATCATCAGTGTGGCAGTCCTGCTTGTGCTTGGCATCTTTTCCAGAGAACTTTTCTATATTGGATTTGACGAAAATGCGGCAAGAATCTCCGGCGTTCCGGTCAGACAAGTGAACTTTATTTTCACGATTCTGACAGCGCTAACGGTATCGGCAGCATCCAGAACGGTCGGAACACTGATCGTGTCTTCTATGCTGGTAGTTCCGGTTGCATGTGGGATGCAGATGGCAAAGAGTTACCGCATGACGCTGGTGTGTGGAGTGATCGTTGCAGTGGTCACGACAATTACAGGATTATTTTTATCTTACTATGTGGGAGTGAAACCGGGAGGAACAATCGTACTGCTAGAAGTACTGTGGTTTCTCGTTGTAGTGATCGCGAAAAGAGTATTTATACGATAGATAGAAAATTAACAAAGAAGTTCTACCATATCATGTGGGAGAACTTCTTTGTTTTATGTGGTATTATGCCGAAAAATATTTGAAACGCAGGATGTCTTATGGTAACATAAATGCATTGGCAAAATATTTAAGGGAAAAGGGAAAAGGGAAAATGGAAGTATTTGTAAAAGTTATGAACATGGTCAACGACATCATATGGGCACCGGTTATGTGTGTGTTCCTGATGGTTGCTGCACTTTGGTTCACAGTAAGACTTCGTGGCATGCAGGTGAGACGATTAAAAGATATGGTTCACTGCCTGCTCGAAGAAGGGCACAATGACAAAGATACAGGTCTGTCACCATTTCAGGCATTTGCGACGACGGTCGGAGGACGTGTCGGAACCGGTAATATTGCCGGAACAGCGACAGCGATCTTCATGGGTGGTCCGGGAGCATTGTTCTGGATGTGGATCACAGCGATCTTAGGAGCATCTACCGGAATGGTAGAGTGTATGCTCGGACAGGCTTATAAGACAAGAAATCTGGGAGAGCTGACCGGAGGTCCGGCATTCTACATGTCCAGAGGAATGAAGAATAAATATTTCGGAAAGGTACTTGCTGTACTGTTTTGTATTGCGGTATTTATCGGACCGGGATTTTTACTTCCGGCGATGCAGACACAGACAGCAGCTACAGCAGTAAACGGAGCGTTTGGACTTCCGTTTATTGTAGTCGGACTTGCAATGACAGTGATCGTCGGTATCGTCATCATGGGCGGTATCAAACGAATTGGACAAGTTGCAGAATTTCTGGCACCGATCATGTGCGGTATTTATTTCCTGATCACGATTCTGATCATCGTAATGAATATCCAGAAAGTACCGAGTGTATTTGGATCTATTTTTACAAGTGCATTTGGTAAGGATGCTGTATTTGGCGGAATCGTAGGTTCCGCAGTTGCATGGGGAATTAAACGTGGATTCTTCTCCAATGATGCAGGTAATGGTATGAGCCCGTTAATATCAGCTACAACAGACACCTCACATCCTGCAAAGCAGGGACTTGTGCAGGGATTATCTGTATATATTGACACATTGCTTGTATGTACTTGTACCGGAATTTCTGTATTGATGGCAGGAACTTATAATGTCTCAGCAGACGGTGGTAAGAGCGCAGCACTTCTGATTGAACACGCGCCGGGAGTACAGTACGGAATCGCATTCATGCAGGAAGCGATGTCCGATACAATTGGAAAAGCAGGAGCAATGCTGCTTGCAGTGATGTTGTTTATCTTTATTTTTACAACCATGTTGTCTTATTCTTATCAGTTAGAATCAACATGCAAATATCTTTTTGGAGAGAACAGGATGATTGTAACTGTAGTCAGAATTTTATTTTTAATTTTCTGCCTGTTTGGAATCTTGATCGACGGAGATACCATCTGGCCAATGGGTGATATCGGAGTCGGCTGTATGTTATGGGTAAATACATTCAGTGTTCTGCTTCTGACACCGAAAGTACTGAAGATTGTAAAGGATTATGAGACACAGATTAAGCTTGGATTAGATCCTTTATTTGATCCTGCGACAGTTGGTATTGAAGACGAAGCTGGTGTATGGGATACATATGTTCAGAAGAAAAAGGAACGCGGAGACTATGAGAACGAATCACTTGGATACGCAAAGAAATCATAGTATCTGTTTTTGAAGAAAATGGAGCCTATCCGGAAACTTATATCGGATAAGGCTCTAATTTTGGTTTTAACGGGGGCATGCTTGTGGATCAGACGGATGATCCGAGAATAAAAGATGCTGTGAAGATTGCGTATCTGAAAAAAATGTGGGATAATAAAAGCAGGCTATTTACAGGAACGACAACAGATGTAACAAAGAAAATGAGAGAGGTGGCAGTGTGAAGAAGTATAAGATAGGCTTGTATGAAAAAGCAATGAGAAGTACACTTTCCTGGAAGGAAATGCTTGAATGTACAAAAGACTGTGGATATGATTACATGGAGATCAGCATTGATGCTTCAGAGAAGCGTATCAGCCGTGTGTATATGAGTGAACAGGAGCGTAAAGAAATCGTAGATGCAATGTTTGAGACGGGAGTCCCAATCCAGTCTATGAGTGTCAGTGCATTGACAAAATACGCAGTAGGAGATCCGGATCCGGAGATCCGTAACCGTGGCATGGAGATTGCAGTTAAATCAATTGAATTTGCAGCAGCAATTGGCATACGTACAGTGATGATTCCGGGATATGATATTTATTTTGGAGAATCTACAGTAGAGACGAAACGGTATTTCCTTGAAAATATCCATATTATGGCAGAAGTGGCAGAGAGAGAAGGCGTGCTTCTTGGATTTGAGACAATGGAAAATGAATTTATGAATACAGTCGGAAAGGCTGTTCATTATGTAGACCGTGTCAATTCTCCGTATCTGAAAATCTATCCGGATGCTGGTAATATTACGAATGCAGCGGTTTTATATAAGCATGATGTGTGTGAAGATCTGTTGCTTGGTGAAGGAAGACTGATCGCACTGCATTTGAAAGAAACAAAACCGGGAATTTTCCGCGAAGTTCCATTCCTGACCGGACACGTGGAATTTGAGAGAGTCATTAAAACGGCATGGAAACTGGGCGTGCGCCGTTATGTAACGGAACTCTGGGATGTAGGGCAGGACAGTTGGAAAGAAGATATTTGCTTTGCAAATCAGAGTATGAGAAAATTACTGGATGCACAGGAATAACATGAATACATGACAAATCAGAAAACCTGATTTTTGAAGCTATAACAGAAAGAGACTACCTGTTGAGGTGACACACCCTGCATCAGGTAATCTCTTTTTATACGGAACAATTAGCAACTGCAAATTAGCAGATTTAATAAATCTTACTTCCATTCTTCACCGGTGAGACGGATGTCAATATAATGCATCCTTTGTCGGTATCACTTCCGAGAATACGGATTTCACTTTTTACATCACCGATCCGGATCGGTTCAAAATTACATATACAGACAACCTGTTTTCCAATCAGTTCTTCCGGTTCATAATTTGTAAGCTGTGCCGAACTGTTTTTAATACCGAGTTCATCACCGAGGTCTACAGTGATTTTATAAGCTGGCTTTCGCGCTCTTTTGTTCAGGGACACGGCAGTAACTGTGCCGACACGCATGTCAATTTCATCAAAATGTTCTAAAGAAATCATAGCGATACCTCCTCAGATAATATATAGAATAGTATATGCTATAGTATATACTTAAAGTGTTTGTGAAACAAGTATCAATAAGAAAAGAAGTTTATTGAAAAAATGTGTGAAAGAACAGTTATGTGACATAGAGAATGGTTATAAAAGGGTGGAAGTACGAAAGAAAATCATTTATAATAGGAAAAGTGCCGAAAATGAATCAGGCATATTGAATCATGATAGAAAGAGGGCATTTTTATGTATACAATAAAGAAATTTATTCAATATTATGCGCCGTATAAAGGTGTATTTTTCCTTGATCTTGTATGCGCGGCGGTTATAAGTCTTGTGGATCTGGCATTTCCGCAGATCCTTCGTACAATGACGAAGACATTATTTACCGAAACACCAGAGAAAATACTGCATGCGCTATTACCGGTCGGAATTGTTTTGCTGATTGTATATCTTGTGCAGATGGGCTGTAAATATTATGTCAGCTATCAGGGACATATGATGGGAGCGAGAATGGAACGCGACATGCGCCAGCAATTATTTGAACATTATGAAAAATTATCGTTTTCTTATTATGATCAGAACAATTCCGGACAGATGATGAGCAAATTAGTTTCAGATTTGTTTGATATATCTGAGTTTGCACATCATGGACCGGAAAATTTATTTATCTCACTGATTAAGATCATCGGTTCGTTTGTATTTTTATTCCTGATCAACTGGAGACTGGCGATTCCATTGCTGGTGCTGGTTGTATTTATGCTGTTTTTTTCTTATGGACAAAATCGTAAAATGCAGGAAACTTTTATGGATAACCGGAGAAAGATTGGAGATGTGAATGCGAGTCTTCAGGATACACTTGCGGGAATCCGGGTTGTGCAGTCTTTTGCAAATGAGACAGTTGAATGTGAAAAATTCAAGAAAAGCAATGAAGGATTTTTAAAATCCAAAGATGCCAATTATCACTGTATGGGAAGTTTTATGAGTGGAAATCTCTTTTTCCAGGGATTGATGTATCTGGTGACGCTTGTGTTTGGTGGATGGCTGATCGCACATGGACAGATGGAAGCTGCTGATCTTGCCATGTATGCATTATATATCGGAATCTTCATCAGTCCGATCCAGATTCTTGTAGAACTGACAGAAATGATGCAGAAAGGCTTATCCGGTTTTCATCGTTTCCTGGATGTTATTGATACAGAGCCGGAAATTGTAGATGCGCCGGGAGCAGAAGAACTTACAGATGTAACAGGGCATGTCTGCTATGAGGATGTTTCTTTCCATTACAGCGATGATGATACATCGGTACTTTCCCATGTGTCATTTGAAATTCCGGCAGGAAAATCAATTGCACTTGTCGGACCTTCCGGAAGTGGAAAGACAACCATCTGTTCTTTACTTCCGAGATTTTATGATGTGACAGGTGGAAAAATAACGATTGACGGAAAAGATATCAGAAATCTTACACTCAAGAGTCTTCGTGAGACGATCGGGTTGGTGCAGCAGGATGTCTATCTATTCTCTGGAACAATCCGGGAAAATATTGCATATGGAAAACCGGGAGCTTCGCAGAAAGAGATTGAAAGTGCAGCAAAAAAGGCGAATATTCATGATTTTATTATGGGATTACCGGATGATTATGATACATTTGTAGGAGAACGTGGAACAAGACTGTCCGGTGGACAAAAGCAGAGAATATCGATCGCCCGCGTATTTTTGAAGAATCCATCAATCCTGATCCTGGATGAAGCAACCAGTGCATTGGACAATGAAAGTGAACGTCATATCCAGAAGAGCCTGGAAGAGCTGGCAAAAAACCGCACAACCATTACGATCGCACATCGGTTATCTACGATACGGAATGCGGACGAGATACTTGTCGTAGCAGAGAGTGGAATTGAAGAACGCGGTACGCACGAAGAACTTTTGAAAAAAGATGGCATTTATGCACATTATAATGAAATGATGTAAGAGTTTAATAAACAGATGATATCAGAGAGTGAGGCAGACAGATGAATGAATTATTCGAAGTAATTGAAAAAAAGATAAAAGAAGCAGGATACCCGAGAAAGATTTCCGGAGCAGATGTATATGATGATATCTGTGACCAGATTGAAGGAAAAGAAAACGGAGAGTATATTTTATTATCCAAAATTGAGGATGATGTAATTTTTGAATATCATATTACAATTCAGGATGAAGATTTTAATCTCGGAATCTTAACAATGAAAACACCGGAAGGTACGTTCGAGGCAGATTTTGACGCATAAAAAGTGCCGGAGCGAAAAATAAGTTGATGAACAAGAGGTGGCTCTTTGGGAAAGACAAGAAAGAAATATACAATCAAAAGAAAAAAATCAAAAGCAGTTTTTAAAGCTGCAGATTTTCTGGAAGAAGGAAGGATTGCTTTTCTGGATTCCGAATATGTGACGTCACAGAAGAAAGGCGGTCCACCGGCAAAACTGGTATCGCTTGGTATGGTGATCTGTCGGGAGAATTTTGAGGAAGTAGAGAGGTTCCATTCTTATATTTATAATGATGAACCGCTGCATGATAAATTCCGTGAGCTTACCGGGATCACGGAAGAGGAGCTCCTGCAGGCACCACCTTATGAACAGGTTATGAAAGAAGTGGCAAGAAAACTGCGCGCACGTAATGTCAGAATAATCTGCGTATGGGGACCGGATCAGCAGGTGATCAGCCAGGATTTAAAATATTACCGGACAGGCATTTCCAAACACATTCGCAAGACAGTGAGTCAGATGCTTGAACAGATGCGTGATATTGAGGGAATCTATTCCAGAAAGCTGAATATGCACAGCATAGGCATTGCGAATCTGAAGCTGTTATGCGGACTTGGCTCTTCTGTCAGTCATGATGCACTGGAAGACGCAGTGGATTTGAAAAATGTGATTGCATATCTGGATGTACACGGCTGTCCGGAGCGTGCGGCACAGATGCTCAGACAATATATGAAGGAAAAAGAACTGTATTGCAGATACCGGAGATTCCACGAGAAGTGGGATGGAATATCGGAAGCTGTAGTCAGAAAAAGCAGAGAGCTTATGAATGAACTGGAGAAAAGCGGGATGATGGAAGCGAGGGCGCTCCTAGATGACTTGAGAGTGATCTGTACCGGAGAAGACAGTTCATTTGAAGAACCGGAAGAATATATGGAGCGGATGAAGGAAAAATGACTGATCACATCATTCTAAGTGTGACCAGTCCTGTTTTGGTGGGAGAACCACGACTTGTTGATTTTGTGCGTGGAGAGGCTGGTTACTGTACTTTTACTTCTCCGGCAAGTACTTTTTTGTAATCTTCATAATTCTTTTTCAGAAGCTCCGGTGTGTTTAATTCATACGGACATTTCTTCCTGCACTGTCCGCAGTTCAGGCAGTTTTCAATTTTGCGCATCTCTTCCTGCATTTCCGGTGTCAGCCAGGCTTCGGATGGCGCACGGCGGAGCATCAAAGACATTCTGGCGCAATTGTTGATCTGGATACCGGCAGGACATGGCATACAATATCCACAGCCGCGGCAGAATTCTCCGGTCAATACTTTCTGCTCTTTTTCAATGTAAGCGGCCAGATCCGGTGTCATGGATGGCGTCTGCTCCATGTAGCTGAGCCATTCTTCCAGTTCGTCCTCTTTCTGGATTCCCCAGATTGGAAGCGCATTATCGTATTGCGTCATATAAGCCATGGCTACTTCGGAGCGGTTGATCAGACCGCCGGCAAGTCCCTTCATAGCGATAAATCCCATATTTTTTTCTTTACAGGCGTTCACCAGTGCGATTTCCCTTTTAGAAGAAAGATAACTGAACGGATACTGCAAAGTCTCGTACAGACCGCTTTCGACGATTTCTTCTGCTACACCCAGCTTATGTGCAGTAATTCCGATATGGCGGATCGTACCTTCTTCTTTTGCTTTTTGTAGGCATTCATACATTCCAGTGCCATCTCCTGGACGGTAACACTGTGGTACACAATGGAGCTGATAAATGTCAATATAGTCTGTACGGAGATTTTTTAAGGAAGTTTCCAGCTCTTTCCAGAAATCGTCCGGTGTCTTGGCGGCTGTTTTAGTGGCAATGTATACCTTGTCTCGCATACCATCAAAGGCTTCCCCAACCTTGATCTCACTGTCGCTGTAGGCTCTTGCCGTGTCGAAGAAACGCATGCCACCCTCATAGGCTCTGCGCAGCAATTTCACAGCATAGTCCTGACAGACGCGCTGGATTGGTAAAGCGCCGAACGCATTCTGTGGAACAGTAATACCTGTTTTTCCTAATGTAACTTGTTTCATAGATTTTCCTCCTCATTATGGATTATCAAAGTGGAATTTATATTAAGTAATTATAATATAACACTTTTCTTTGATAGTTACATCTGAAAAAATTTCAAAAAATTGCACTCACTCTTGATAATGGAAGTCGATTTTTGTCCTGTCTTGTGTATCCCGGAAATGGCTGTTCTACAGGCTTTCCGGTGCATCGGTTTTATAAAAATATATGGGCGAAAATATGGTGAGAGGTGAGAATATAGCGAATTGACAACATAGCATATATCGGGTACTATTAAATAACGCAATGCGTTATTTATGTGGGAGAGTTTTATCATGAGTAGAGGAAAAGAAGTAAAAAAATTAAGAGAAAAAATGGGAATGAACAGACGTGAATTTAGTGACTACTATGGTATTCCGTATCGTACCGTTCAAGATTGGGAAGCAGAGAAAAGAGAACTTCCGGATTATCTGTTACGTTTATTAAAGTATAGAGCAGAGATAGAGCGTCGAATCAATAGTGAATATAATTAAAAAGTGGTACTGATGATTTCTAGTCCAAGAATTAGTTCAAGGAAGGGTTATCAGGTATTATAGTAGTTTATGTATATTTTTTTACCATAAACATAACGCAATGCGTCAGCCTGGAAAGTATGGAGCGAATGCGAAAGCAAAGGCTAATGCTACCCAGGGAATTCCTATGCTTCTTCAATGTGCTACGAATAAACGATGGCAGGAAAACTTTAAAGGAAAGCATAACGTTGATGCAAAGTTTGGCTGGTATAGATTTACGACAAGGTTTGCACTTCCAGTATATAACAATGATACTGGAGATCTTGAACGGTTTAATATATTCAGGATAGAAATGTTGATACGACATGCTGCAGACGGAAATTTATATCTGTATGACATGGTGAACATAAAAAAAGAAACGAGCACCCCGCTTGAGCAATAGCTGTACGGTAACAAACCCATTTCTTGATTATATGATACATTGAACAGTATTAAATGTCAACGAAAAAAGCATAAGAAATTTTACTATCGCTTCTGCCTGTGCCTTGCAAGCGTTCATCTGCCGCACCCACTCCATCTGATTTTCGGCTTTCAGATGCTCGGTCACGCAGTTTTGCTATGCCAGTGACGGCACGATCAGCTCCATGCGGTTTTGTGCCGCTTCGTCAATCTCGGCGCAATGCTCAAAGAGCTTGTCGGATAGCACCAGCTCATTGAACAGTATCTTCATTGATACGGTGCTGGGTCTTGCAGAGCGTTATTTTTACCATTTTGCATGGCTCGTAGTGTTCACAAAATCTTCACAAAATAATTAGCACTCACCTCTTGATAATGGAAGTCGATTTTTGTCCTGTCTTGTGTATCCCGGAAGTGCCTGTTTTACAGGCTTTCCGGGGCATCAGCCATTTTGTCTGGTATTGTAAAGCAGTGTCAGATTTGTCGTAAATGTCGTAAATTTGTGGTCAAAAAATGATGAGAAATGGAGAGTGCTAATAAAATGAAATTAACGTATACGAATGTAAATGGATACCTGGTTCCTAATCTCACCTATAAATCCGGTGAGCAGATGGAGCAACTTGGCAAGTATGGTTTTCTTCGCAGAGATTATCTGAAAAACTATCGAAATTCAACCTATCAGGTGATGCTTTTACAGGATACCATTGGAGAGCATCTTCTGGAAGTGGACAAGGCAGCCAGAGAACGGGAAGAGGTAATACTGAAACAGTTAGAAGAAAAAGAACCATTGCCGGATAAAGAGAAAGATCAGATTGCCTGGGTAAGAGCTGCTAATCAACACAAAGCAATTGCAGAAGAGATTATTCTCAAGGAATTGATTTATGTTTAAATGAAGGTGATGAGGTCGTGGATTGCGACCTCATTATTGTATGAAAAATAGCAGTAGGCAGAATGAGAAAAATAGGGTAAAATGGGAACATGGATTTTGGAAACTCATAAGAAATGATTGTGCGGTAAAGTAACTTGAAATGCCAGTTTGGCATTTCAAGTTATAGAGGAGATGGAATGGCGGATCAGAAAGTAAGAGAAATGGAACCAGTGGAAACACAAATAGTTGAAATCATGCCACCGGACGTTGAAAATCTGATTTATGTAGTAAGAAACAAACAAGTCATGGTGGATAGTGATCTGGCAATGCTTTATCAGGTAGAAACGGGAGCGTTAAACAGAGCCGTTAAAAGAAATATTGCCAGATTTCCAGAAGATTTTCGATTTCAGCTTACAAAAGATGAATATGAAAACTTGAAATGCCAATTTGGCACCTCAAATGGCAGTGGAACAGAAAATGGTTATGGTGGCAGACGTACATTACCGTATGTATTTACAGAGCAGGGAATATCCATGCTTGCAAGTGTATTGCATAGCGAGGTGGCAATTAATGTAAGTATAGGTATTATGCGTGCATTTGTAGAAATGCGACGGTTTATAGCCAACAATGCACTTTTGTTTGAAAGGATTAGTAACGTTGAGCTAAAACAACTGGAATATCAGAAAAAGACAGATGAAAAACTGGAGCAGATTTTTGAGTACATATCAGATCATGAGGAGTCTAATCAAAAGATATTTTTTGATGGTCAGATATATGATGCATTCAGCTTATTGATAGGACTGATTCAGAAAGCAGAAATGGAAATTGTTCTGGTAGATGGATATGTGGATGTAGGAACATTAAATATTTTGTCAAAGAAGAAAGAAAATGTGGCGGTGACAGTTTATACACAGCAACGGACAAAATTATCTCAAACAGATGTAGATAACTTTAATGCACAGTATCCTAAACTGGATGTGAAGTACACAAGAGCGTTTCATGATCGTTTTTTAATTCTTGATAAAACGAAAGCATATCATGTGGGTGCGTCTTTGAAGGATGCAGGTAAAAAATGTTTTGGAATTAATCTGATTGAAGATGCAGGTATTGTAAGAGATATTTTACAGAGATTGGAATTGGAAACAGAAGAATAGAAAAGTAAGTTATGCAGAAAGGCGTGAGTCATAAGAATATGGCTTGCGTCTTTTTCTGTCTGGAAAGGAAGTGGGGAGCATGGCACAGATTTTTCGTGTAGAGAGAACTAAGAATTTTACGGTAATGAGTAATCATCATTTCAAGAATAAGAATCTGACATTGAAAGCGAAAGGTCTATTATCGCTGATGTTAAGTTTGCCAGATGACTGGAATTACAATATGCAAGGACTGGCAACATTGAGCAGAGATGGGATTGATTCTGTTCGTTCTGCAATTAAGGAATTAGAGCATCATGGATATGTGGAACGTCATAGATTGCGTAATGAGTATGGCTTTTATGGCGATACCGAATATATTATCCGGGAAGTTCCATTAGGAGAAGAAAATGATTAAGTGGAGAAGAGAAGTGCCTAAGGGTGGATAGTCCAATTTTGGACAATCAGGTCATAGGAAATTTCTATCTCCGGACATCAGAAAATAGGAAAACCAGATATGGTAAATCCCATACTGGACAAACCGTTGCTATTAATAATCCATGTTATTAAATATGAATTATTAAAGAACCAGTAAATAAAATATCCATCTTATCAATTCACGTAAGTATTAATAGGATTGGATAAGAAAAGAAAGAATGAGGTATGATTATGAGAATGATGAAAAATAACAGAAATGAAACAGTTATGGTGATCGGGATTGATCATGGTTATGGAAACATGAAAACAGCTACCAGATGCTTTCCATCCGGTGTAGCCAGATATGACAAGGAGCCAATCTTTCAGAATAATCTTCTTGTTTACAATGGCATGTATTACCAGATCGGAGAGGAACACAAGGAGTTCTGTGCAGAGAAAACGCAGGACGAGGACTATTATGTGCTGACACTGGCAGCTGTCGCAAGGGAACTGGATGGGAAAGGTATGAATCGGGCAAAGGTACACATTGCAGCCGGACTTCCACTTACCTGGGTAGCTACACAGAAAGAAGATTTCCAGAAATATCTTCTCCAGAATGAATGTGTGGATTTTACATTCCGCAATAAAGAATATCATGTGGAGTTTGCAGAAGTTGATATTTACCCACAGGGATTTGCAGCAGCTTTTTACCGTTTACAGGATTTCAAAGGAATCAACATGCTTGTGGATATTGGAAACGGGACTATGAACATCATGTATATCAATAATTCCCGTCCATTAGAGAAGAAATGCTTTACAGAGAAATATGGAACGCACCAGTGTGTGCTTGCAGTCAGGGAATCTTTGTTGAAAGAACTGGGAACAGTGGTGGATGATCTGGTGATTGAGCAGGTGATTCGTACCGGGACAGCAGATATTGGTGAGAAATATCTGACAGTCATTCGTAAAGCTGCCGGAGATTATACGAAAGAAATCTTTCATAAGCTGAGAGAACGGGAATATAATCCAGAACTGATGCGTCTGTATGTGGTCGGCGGTGGAGGTTGTATGATCCAGAATTTTGGAGAATATGACAAGAGCAGGGTGACAATTGTACGGGACATCTGTGCCACAGCGAAAGGCTATGAAGCAATGACCGTAAGGAAAATCCAGAGAAACGGAGGGATGCTTGTATGAGAAAAGAACGGAAAATCATCAACACAAATATCCGTTTGAATCTTTGTGATGAACAGGACAGGCAGGCATGGGAATATTTGCAGACGATGGACAGGAAAAAATATAAATCGTACACCAGAGCAGTTGTAGTTGCTTTAAACGATTATTTTTCCAGAGAGTACAGGAATGAAGCAGATCCGTATCTGGAAACCAGAGAAAAGGAAGATGCTTTCTGGAAAGAGTGGAAACAGCAGTCCGGGATGGAGTGAAAGAATCCGTTCCGATGGCTATAGCGAAGAATCTGATGGAAATGCTTGTACCGTTTGTAAAAGAATCGGTAGGAGAAATTAATCTGCTGGACAGAACACTAACAATGGAGAAAACGGAAGGAGAGATCGCAGAAGATAATCTGGACTGGGAGAAAGAAGCTGATATGGATGCAGCACTGGATTTTGCGGACAGTTTTTAGATGGTTATGAAATAGCAGTAACAGGAAAATAGACTGACAGTAAGGAATAGCTTTACAAAAACAGAATAGCAGAAAAAGACAATGGCAGTGATGGCATTTCAGACATTATGAATTGGAGAAATGTTTATGACTGCTATTTTTATGTCTTTTAGCAGAAATGGAAAGAGATCCAGAAAAAGAAAGACAGAAATAACAGGAAAATATAACAGAAAAGCGCTGGCAGATGGGTGGATTGAACAAGCAAGGCGAAGAAAAGAATAGAGTGCCGGATACGGCACATGATTGTCCGATACTTCGCATCGGAGTGATGCATGAACAGCCTGTTTCAGAAAGAGAAAATCTATCGAAATGGGAGCTTTTCTATTTCTTCCACAGTCTGTCCCTGCACCACAAAACCACCGTCATCTCCATTTTGATCTGATAACGTAGGGTGGAAAATATGGCTTGGTAGATGTCGGTTCAGTGGTGGGGAGACGACAGGCAAGTTTCGCAAAGTGGCAAGCCACCCTGCACCGGAGACAGCCTTTGGGCTGTTCCTAAACTTGCCAGAGGGCTCCGCCCCTTGGAACCCCGGCACGCCAATGGTGGTAATTCTGTGTTAGAAATATCCACTGGATACTTCTTCTCAGATTGCCACGGATTGGCTAAGACGTTGTCTTGCATCTGCCAAAGGGGAACGTTACACATCCCCTTATGGAATCCTCTGTTAATTTAGACATAACGCTGTGGTTGTAAATATAGAGCAGAAATCAAGCAGAGAAAGGAAATAAAGGCCTATGAGAAAACGAAATCATACAGTAACCATACGGATGAATAAAGCAGAATATGAGCTGCTTCAAAGCAAAGTAAAGGAATCCGGAAGAACACAGCAGGAAGTTGTAATAAAAGCAATCGCAGATTTGAAGATAGCTTCTACAGAGGAAGTGGAAGAACTAAAAAGATTGAACCAGATGTTTGCAGATATTCTCAGTCAGCTCCGGGGAGCTACTACAAATATCAATCAGATTGCAAGAAAGCTGCATATAGATGGAGAAGTTCCAAATGACAGTACGCTGTATTTCCTGAATAAAAATATTCTTAAGTACCGGAAGGAGAGTGAAAAGATATGGCTATTAATAAGACGATTAATAAGCGGACAAATACACATGGAGCAATGAGAAATTGTATCGAATATGTTTTGCGACAGGACAAGACCAACGAATTATTTACCTATGTAACAGGTCCATATTGTCATGACGAGATCAATTATGATCTGGTGTACAGAACATTTTTAGAGGAAAAGAATGTGTGGGATAAAGATTCTGGGAGAATGTATGCCCACAACATTATTTCCTGGCATAAGGACGAGCAGATTACTCAGGAGCAGGCATTTGAATTTGGAAAAGAGTTTGCAGAAAAATGGTTCAGTGGATTCCAGACCTTAGTGGCTGTGCATAAGGATAAAGATCATATCCACTGCCATCTGGTTACTAATTCAGTGAGTTATGAAGATGGAAGAAAACTGCATAACACCAAAAAGGATCTGGAACGTATGAAACAGCTTACCAACCAGATGTGCCGGGAACGTGGACTGACAGTTGCCGAGAAAGGAAAGCACTTTGATGGAAACCAGATTGAAAAAGGGGAAGTTATTGCATGGAGCAAAGACAAATATAATCTGTTCCGTCAGCAGGTAAAGGACAGTTTTGTAGCGGACTGTGCAATGGCAGTATTAAAGGCAATGGAAAATTGTATCAGCAAAGAAAAGTTTATAGAAAAAATGAAACAGTTTGGATGGAACGTAAACTGGACAGAGAAACGAAAGCACATTACTTTTCAGAACCAGGATGGAAAGAAGGTGCGAGACAGCAATCTGTCAAAAACATTCCATCTGGATATCAGTAAGGAGGACTTAGAGAATGAATTTGATAGAAATTACGAAAGGGTACGAGCCGGAGCAGAACGAACAAACGGAGCAGATGAAGAGCTTGCCGGATATTACCGACAAGTGGAAGCAGCTTGCGAAGGAGCAGGCGGCATCACTGGAGCTAGTGACGGAAGAGAGAGACGATTTACAGGTGAGAAATCAGAAGATGAACGAGTTTATCCAGAAATTTCAGGAAAGGACACACAAGCTGAAAATGGAAAAACAGAAGCTATTCTTCGAGAATCACGAAATGCAAGACGAAATTCGGAAATTAAACGACGAAATTCATCGTTTGACAACAGAACTGTCCGAAACGCAGAAGCTGAATCAATCGCTTCAGAAGAACAACGACGATTTGAGGAACAGAAACGGTTTGAAGAGCAGGAGCGAGCAAGAGCTGCTCGAAGAAGAAATAAAAGACGTTCGGGACCAGAACTCTAAATTACAGATACAGGTGAATAAATCATCTGTGCAAGCTGTTGATGAGGCATATAGAAAACAAAAAGAAGCAGAAAAACAATTACAGTCATTAAAGTATCAGGCGGAACAGAAAAGAAAGACAGCTGAGAACGAAGTGCAAAAATTGAAAAAAAGGATAAGATTGCAATCAGAGAAAATAAACGAGATAAAATTTTTCTGTGGAATCGGATATATAGTGGCACTTATACTTTCAGCTTGTCTTATTAAGATGTGCTCCTTGTGATTTTAAATGCGATATTTCAGAATTGAATTACGATTTTTGATAGATTAGATTGTTTGAAACGCATTTTTATGATATGATGATAAATACCATGTGAACAGATATTTCAAGCAAATAAGATTGAGGTGAAAAAATGGCAGTTAGTTACAAGAAATTGTGGAAATTGTTGATTGATAAAGAAATGATGAAGAAAGATTTGCGTGCAATGACAGGAGTTAGTACAACAACGATGTCTCGATTATCAAAAGATGAAAATGTAAGTACAGAGATTCTGTCAAAGATATGTTCTGCTTTGAATTGTGACGTAGGAGATATCATGGAATTTGTTCCGGATAAAAAAGAAGAGCAGTAAGGAGGTACGGGGACATGGATCATTCTTATCCTTATATTGCGTCTTTGACCAGAGAGCCGTTCCTTTTCTACGAAATGCGTTCTACCGCAAAGCTAATGGTAGAAGGAAATTCCGATGATGCAATTATTAAAGAAATTGTAGAGCAGAATCTCTTCCAGTACCCAACGGAAAAATCTATCACACGCATGGCAAAAGCCTGCATCAAACGGCTTCATGCACTGGAAGATGATTCTCTGATTTCTGCGATTGCGTCACAGCCAACGGATGTAGCAAAACAGATTTGTCTGTATGCATTGATGAAGCAGAGTCGACTGGTTTGGGAATTTATGCTGACAGTCATTGGTGAGAAGTACAGATTAAGAGATACGTCTTTTGGTAAGATAGATTTGAATATATTTTTTATGCGCTTGCAGGAGCAGAATGATACCGTGGCTTCCTGGAGCGATACTACAATAACAAAGTTAAAACAGATCATTGCTAGAGTGCTTGTTGAAACAGAATATCTCGACAACCTCAAGGCAGATCATTTGAATCCAGTATGGCTGCATCCTGTTTTGGAGAATGCCATCAGAAGCAATGGCGACACGGCGATACTGCCAGCGTTTAATTGCTTTTCTTAGGAGGTAGCCAATGAGTGACATAAAAGAACGCCTGGACAAAGTTCGGGCATTGATTCAGGAACCGGAGTTCCTGGAAGGCAAAGGACTCAGCAATGAGGTGAATATCAGAATCTTCTGTTATGAACCGGAGAATGAAATGGTTGTCCGTCATTTTGTGAATCAGCTGGAAACTGATCAGTCCTTAGACTGCCATTTGATCGTTTGTAATTTATATAAAACATTTCTCTCTATCTGCGATGATATGGACATCACAGATGCGATTCCCGATATGGAAGAAGCTGACGGAAGTGCTTATCTTCTGGAGCAGCTTAACTCCGCAATCGGCAATGGAGAGTTCATTGATAAAATCCAGTATGAGCCACACGAACCGGGTGATGTGCTGATGCTGACAGGTGTGGGCGAGGTGTTCCCGTTTATGAGAATCCATACGTTATTGGAAGCCTTACAACCGTATTTTTCAGATGTTCCGATTTTGGTGATGTATCCGGGTGAGTTTGATGGTCGTCATGTAAAACTGTTCAATCGTCTGACACCAAATGATTATTACCGGGCATTCAATGTCATAGATTAAGGGGGATAAAGCCATGATGATTCGAGATATGTTTGCGGATGACATCAACCGCAAAATCAATGGTGTAATTAAAGTAGATCAGGCTGCTGATGATGTAATCGAGCAGGAGTTAAATGAATATGTCATTACCAGAGAATTGAAGAAACATTTCATTACGTTCTTCAATTATTACGGTGATGCTTTCGACCAGCCGACCGCTGATATGGGTGTTTGGATTTCCGGTTTCTTTGGAAGTGGTAAATCTCACTTTCTGAAAATGCTTTCCTACCTTCTGGAAAATAAAGAGGTAAAAGGTATTCGGAGTGTAGAACGTTTCCGTAAAAAGTTTGAGGACGATCCGGCAACCTTTATGCTGATTGACCGTGCTATAAAGGGAACAACAGAGACAATTCTGTTTAATATTGATATTGAGGGATTCAGCAATAAAGATAAGACAGCTGTACTTCGTGTTTTTGCAAAGATGTTCTATAATCATCTGGGATTTTACGGAGAAAATCTGAAAGTTGCCATGATGGAGCGTTATATCGACCAGCAGGGAAAAACGGAGGAGTTCCGCAGAGTTTTTGAAGAGAAGAAAGGCAAGTCCTGGTTGGAAATACGCCGTGCCTTTGCTTTCAATGGAAAGTTTATTATTCCGACATTAATGGAAGTTCTGGATATGAGTGAGGACGATGCCAAAGCATGGTTCAATGATAAAACCGCAACAGAAATTTCTATCGCACAGCTTGTGGAAGATATGAAAGCCTATGTGGATACTAAACCAGCGAACTTCCGTCTGTTGTTTATGATCGACGAAGTTGGTCAATATGTCGGCACAGACACCGATATGCTTTTGAATCTCCAGTCTTTGACAGAAAAAATCGGAAGTGAGTGTGAAGGAAAGATTTGGGTGATCTGCACCGGACAGGAAGCCATTGATGAAATTATCAAAGTTCGTGCCGATGAGTTCTCCCGTATTCAGGCTCGTTTTAAAACAAGACTGAGTTTATCATCTTCCTCTGTGGATGAAGTCATCCAGAAACGTATTCTGAAAAAGAAACCAGAAGCAGCTAAAAATCTGGAAGATGTTTATGAGCAGAATGATTCTGTTCTTCGTAACCTGTTCAGCTTTAGCGGTTCCATTCTGGATATTAAAGGTTATTCCGGCCCAAGGGAATTTACCGAGAACTTCCCGTTCGTGCCGTATCAGTTTATCATCATGCAGAAGGTATTTGCTGAAATCCGGAAACATGGAAATTCCGGTAAGCACCTGTCTGGTGGTGAGCGTTCCATGCTGTCCGGTTTCCAGGAAGCTGCACAAAAAATTCAGGAGAAGGATGAATACGCACTTGTTCCGTTCTTCCGTTTTTATGATACCGTACATACTTTCCTGGATGGTTCGATCCGCCGAGTAATCGAGCGTTGCCAGAAAGCTGCCGACAATGGTGATGGCATCGAGCAGCAGGATGTAGATGTACTGAAACTTTTGTACTTGATTCGATATATTGATGATATTCCTTCCAATTTGGACAATATCGTAATCCTTATGGCAGACGATATTCGTGTGGATAAGATTATCATGCGTGAAGCTGTCCGAGGATGCCTTGATCGTCTGATGAGCCAGAACTATATCGGCAGAACTGGTGACACTTATAACTTCCTGACTGACGAAGAACAGGACATTCAGCGTGAAATAAGAGATACAAATGTGGATACCGCTTCTATCGTAGAGCGTATTGCTCAGATGATTTACGGTGATATTTTCACAACTAAGAAGTTCCGTTATGGAAAATATGACTTTGCGTTTGATCAGATGGTAGATGGAATTACTGTTGGTGTGGCAACAGGAGGTATGCGTTTACGCTTCCTGACCGTTGCTACTGATGCTATTGAAAAAACAGATTATCGTCTGATGGCAGAATCCAAAGGTAACGAAGCAATCGTAGTTCTGGCTGATACGCCTTACTATGAATCTCTGGAATCTGCTATGAAGATTCGTAAGTACGTAAAGCAGAGAAATGTTAGCCAGCTTCCAAAAACTGTGCAGAAAATCATCAGTGACCAGCAAGACGAAGCCGGAAAATATGAGCTGAGTGCCATGAGCGAATTGCAAAATGCTATCGAGGGGGCACAGTTCTATGTAGACGGTGAACATCTGGAAACCAAAGCCGGAAATGCCAAGAGTAAGATTGACCAGTCTCTTGAATATCTGGTTGCTCATGTATATAGCAAGCTTGACCTGATTACAGATAATGCAGGCAGTGATGCAGATATTATTGCGATTCTGACAGGTGCGGTAACGGCACTTCCGGGCATGGAGCCAAACCGTGATGCTGCTTCCGCTATGGAAGAATATCTGGAAATGCAGGATGCGAAAAAACTGCCGACATCTATGGCAGACGTGCAAAGCAAATATAGTGCAATTCCGTATGGATGGAAAGAAATTGATATTGCTGCGGTTGCGGCACAGCTGATTTATTCCCAGAAAGTAACCATCAAGTATGCAGGCAATACCATTCAGCCAGATGACCCGAAATTGCCAGATATGCTCCGAAAAAAGAGTGAGATCGGCAAGACTTCCATCAGCAAGCGTAAAACCATTTCTGCTACGATGATGCGTGATGTAAAAGCGATGCTCCGAGAGTATTTCGACATCATGGATGTACCGGACGATGAAGATGGGCTGATTCGCTTTGTGACTGAGAAATTTGGTGAACAGCGTGATTACTATACTTCTCTGGATGCCCGTTATGACGGACATAAATACCCAGACCGTGCATTAGTTCAGGAAGCCATTCATCTGATGGATGATGTACTTTCTCAGAAGAAAGACAATATTGCTCTGATTGAGCGTGTGCTGAAAAAAGAGGATGCTCTTTTCGACAATAAAGAAGCCATGAGCAACGGCATTGAAAACTTCTTCAAAACCCAGGTAACAGTATTCGACCAGGCAGTGCAGTTTGAAAAATCTCTGCATGATGATCTTGACTGTATCGCAGAAAATGAGGAAGCACACAAGGCACTGAATACCATTCGTTTGATTATCATGGTTCAGACCGGAAGTAAGTTCAACTATAACCGGATTCGTGAACTGAATCCGCTGATGGATACGGTTCGTACAGCTCATGACAAGATGTTGGAAGAAAAACGTGTTGAGATTCTGGAAACGGTTCGTCAGTGTATGGAAGCAACCCACACTGCCGCAAACGGCGATTCCAAGGTATCCCATCTGATTGAGAAATCAGATCGGTATTTCAGCCAATGCAAGGAGAAAATCGCAGAATTAAAGAGCCTTGCCCTTCTGGATGCCATGTTTCTGCCAATGTGTCAGTACAAGGATGATACAGTCAGCAATATTGAATCTGTTTTGGAACCGCCTGCACCGAAGCCACAGGTACAGCCGACACAGCAAGGAAAAGAGCAAGCAACTGCAAAGAAAAAGGTTGTCCGAGCCTATAACCGTCAGGTTGTATTCCAGGCAAAGACCTTACAGACGGATGCGGATATTGATGATTATGTAGAGAAGATTCGTTCTCAGCTGAAACAGTTGCTGAAGAATTGCGACGAAATTAAGCTGAATTAAGGAGTGTACCTATGGAAGAATTACTTGAAAGACTGGTTATTGCAGTTGAACAGCAAAATTCAGCTTTTCCTTGGGATAGTGTAATTTCAATATTGGCACTAATTGCTTCATGGGTTACAATTTTCTTTTTGCTCAAGGAACGAAGTGAGAAAAATCGCCCTTATATGCAAATATCGTTTGAACTTGTTCGCTCAACGTTGGCGTGCATTGTTTTGAGAAATGTTGGCACTGTTCCATTGGAAGTTAAAAGTTTGACGTTTAATGAAACTTTTACCAAACAGTTGCAAACGAAAACGCAGAAACGATTAAAAAAGAAAGAATCGACGAGTATTGTGATTTTTCCAAATCAGAAATGGGTTATTTCATTTGATACAAATGTTTTTAATATCATAAACGATTTTGAAGAAAAAACAGTAAGGATTGGTTACGAATATTGTAAGTATGGGAAAAACAAATCTTATATTGAAAAAATTGCAATCGATTTTTCAGAGTACAGTGGATTTTTAAACTATATTTCAGAAGTGGATGAGTTTAAGAATAGTGTTGATAATTTGAGAAAATCAATGGAGAATATTGATAAAGGTATTAAGAAATTGTCTGTTCGAATAGAAGATGGAGAAAATTATGGATAAGAATGCGATTAAAAAATTTGCTGTCTGGGCAAGAACAGAGCTGATCGCCCGTGTTTCACTAAAAGGTGTGGAATACGGTATCACAGAGGACAACATTGAGGATGCCAATGCGGACAGTGTTGGCGGAAAAGTCCTCGCTGCCAATGAAAAGAAACAGCGTCAGGCTCTGATTGCCGAGATTAACGATAAAGGATATAAGCAGGTCATGGAAGAGGTTGCCTATACTTGGTTCAATCGCTTCTCTGCTCTGCGATTCATGGAAGTCAACGGCTATCTTCCTTCTCATGTGCGTGTATTTACGGACGAGGAAAACAACTTTAAGCCGCAGATTATAACCGAAGCCATTCATCTGGATTTGGATGGACTCGATATGGAAAAGGTCTATGAACTGAAAGATGCAGAAAAGAGCGAAGAACTGTATAAATATCTGTTGATTGTGCAGTGTAACGCTCTGAATAAAATTCTGCCGGGAATGTTTCAGAAGATTGCGGATTACACCGAGCTTCTTCTGCCGGACAATCTGCTTCGTGAAGGCAGTGTGATTCAGCAAATGATTGAGCTGATACCGGAGGAGGACTGGAAGGATGCCGTCCAGATCATCGGCTGGCTGTATCAGTATTATAACAGTGAGAAAAAAGATGATGTTTTTGCGGCACTGAAAAAGAATGTGAAAATTACGAAAGAAAACATCCCTGCAGCAACCCAGCTTTTCACACCGGACTGGATTGTTCGCTACATGGTAGAGAACAGCCTTGGTCGTCTGTGGCTGGAGGGACACCCGGATGTCAAAGAACAGCTTCTTCCGACAGAGGAAGAACAGTCTGCTTATGCTGCCGGAAACCGTGACCCGGAAGATACCAAATGGCACTACTATCTGGAAGAAGCCGAGCAGGAACCGGAAGTGCAAGCACAGCTTGCAGAGATTCGCAAGGAATACGCCGCACTGACACCGAATCAACTGAAAGTCATTGACCCATGCTCCGGTTCCGGTCATATCCTTGCATATATGTTTGATGTGTTGATGAAGATTTATGAATCCTACGGATATACTACCCGTGAAGCGGTGGCAAGCATTGTGAAGAATAATCTTTACGGTCTGGATATTGATGACCGTGCGGCACAGCTGGCTTATTTTGCGGTAATGATGAAAGCCCGTCAGTATGACCGCCGATTCTTTAGCCGTGGCATTCAGCCCCATGTGTATGCTATTGTGGAGAGCAACCATGTAGATAAATTTGCTGTGGACTATTTCTGTAATGGCGATATGAAGCTAACAACGGCTATGGATACCATCATCAAAGAGTTGCATGATGCCAAGGAATATGGTTCGATTCTGACCGTAACACCACAAGATTGGTCTGCCCTGTATGATCGCTTTGCTGAGATTACAGAAGATATAAATATGTCCCGTGAAACGGCACTGCGAGAATTACTGCCGCTGGTACAGGTGGCGGAAGCACTGGCACAGAAATATGATGTGGTTGTGACAAATCCGCCGTATATGGGTGCGTCTAATATGAATCTGAAGCTGAATGAGTTTATTAAAAATAACTATGCAGATTATAAGAGCGATTTCTTTTCTGCGTTTGTCATTCATGCTTCTCAAATGACAAAACAGAGTGGTTACTGCGGATTCTTTACACCTTATGTTTGGATGTTTATTCAAAGTTATGAGAAAATGCGTAATTACTTGTATAACCAAGCAACCATAGAAACATTGATTCAGTTTGAATATTCTGCTTTTGAGGAAGCAACGGTTCCGGTATGTACTTTTGCTTTCCAAAATCGCCATGTACAGAAAAAAGGATGCTATTTGCGCTTGGTAGATTTCCGTGGAGGTATGGAAGTTCAGAGACAGAAAACATTGGAAGCAATTAAAAACCACGATTGTGGGTTTTATTACGAGCAGAATACAGATAATTTTTCAATAATACCAGGAAGTCCTGTGGCATATTGGGCAAGTACAAAAATGCTTGAAGCATTTCAGACAGGAAATAAATTTGCAGGTGAAACAAAAAAGGGAGTGTTGACTGGAGATAATAATACATATCTTCGTTTATGGCATGAAGTGAATATTGGCAAGATTGGGTTTGAATTGTATTCTCATGCTGAAATGATAGATTCGTCAATGAAATGGTTTCCTGTTACATCTGGAGGAGAAAAGCGACGGTGGTATGGCAATTTTGATACGATTGTAAATTTAGAGAATGATGGGGCGGATATAAAAGCAAATGTTAAGAATTATCGTTTGAGAGATTCACAGTATTATATGCTGGAAGCTATAACTTGGACAGAAATTTCTTCAAGCATTTTTACCTGTCGGTATGTTCCAAAAGGAATTTTGTTTGGAAATGGTGGACCAGTTAGTTTTTTCTTTAATAAAAAACTTATGTATCATTTAGCACTCTTAAATTCAAAAGTTGCAATGGAAATATTAGGATATTTAGCACCGACAATTAACTATGGTCCTGAGCAGATAAATAGAATACCAATTGTATATTCAAATGAAGATGAGGTAAATCAATTAACAAAATGGAATATTTTATTATCACAAACGGATTGGGATTCTTTTGAAACTTCATGGGATTTCCAGCACCATCCGTTACTTCGCAAAGTTCCTACCATTGCTGAAGCCTTTGACCAGTGGCAGGCTGAATGTGATGACCGCTTCAACCAGCTGAAAGCCAACGAGGAAGAACTCAACCGTATCTTTATTGATATTTACGGTTTACAAGATGAGTTAATACCAGAGGTTGAGGATAAGGACGTTACTGTCCGCAAGGCTGACCTTGGCAGAGATATTCGTTCTTTCATTTCCTATGCGGTTGGCTGTATGTCTGGTCGCTACTCTCTGGATGTGGACGGTCTTGCCTATGCAGGTGGCGAATGGGATGCAAGCAAGTATGCTTCCTTTGCTGCGGATAAGGATAACATTATCCCGATTTGCGACGATGAATACTTCGAGGATGATATTGTTGGTCTGTTCGTGGAGTTCGTGAAAACCGTTTATGGTGCAGATACTCTGGACGAAAACCTGAAATTCATTGCGGATGCTCTGGGCGGCAAAGGTCAGCCGAAAGATGTGATTCGGAATTACTTCCTGAGCGACTTTTATTCTGACCATTGCAAGATTTATCAGAAACGCCCGATTTACTGGCTGTTTGACAGCGGTAAAAAGAACGGTTTTAAGGCTCTGATTTATATGCACCGCTATCAGCCGGACACCATTGCCCGTATTCGTACTGATTATGTGCATGAACAGCAGGCACGTTATCGCACTGCTATTGTCGATTTGGAACAGCGTATTGCCAATGCTTCCGCTGGTGAGCGTGTGAAGCTGAACAAAAAGCTGACTACCTTGCAGGCACAGGATACTGAGATCAGAACCTATGAAGAAAAGATTCATCACCTTGCTGACCAGATGATTTCGATTGATCTGGACGATGGAGTGAAGAAGAATTATGCAATTTTCCAGGATGTTTTGGCTAAAATAAAGTAAGGAGGGCTTGCGTAAATGGAAAATATATTTGCTACGTTTTTACAAACTGCGGGATTATATGATTCTAAAGAAATTTGTGAAGATAATATTGCAGACTTGATTGAGTTACTTAAGGGAAATGTTAAAATTAGCGCTTATTGTAAAGAGTGCAAGCAAGAGCGTGTTTTTCACATGAAACCTATTGAGTATTATTTTGAAACGGGTCCAGAGGGGGATGAAGAAATTAGGTGTGCATCTCTTGGCGAGGAAATAGAATCACTTCAAAATATGATATTTAGCACCAAAGCCAGACAAGAAAAGAGTTCTGCTGAAGAATGGAAATGGATAAATTGGCAAATAGCTGATACGACGAGATTAATGAAATTGGAATATATTTGTTCAATGAATGAGAAGCATCATCTGGATTATATTATTTTGACAACAGACAATTCAATGATGAAAATCGGGCAGTATCCATCTATTGCAGATATGACATTTCCAGAATTAGATGCTTATAAGCATGTGATTTCTAAACAAGATCGAAAAGAGCTTGGAACTGCCATAGGGTTATTTGCAAGTGGTATTGGTGCAGGTTCATATGTTTATTTGAGACGAATTCTTGAAAGACTTATTTATCAAGCAAAAGCAACTGCGGGAGATAAAGTTAATGATGAGGAATTTGAACAGGCAAGGGTGGCTGAACGAATTAAGATGTTACAGGGATATTTGCCTGAGATACTCATCAAAAATACAACTATTTACGGAATCCTAAGCAAAGGTATTCATGAATTAAGCGAAGAAGAATGCAAAAAATATTTTCCTGTTGTGAAAGAATGTATTTATCAGATACTCGGTATGTGGGAAAGTGAGAGAAGAAAAAAGGCTGATGAAGATGCTTTAAGCAAAGCACTGAGCTCAATTTCTTCATCAATCAAGTAAAAATATGGTGGTTAGGACTGTTAAAGAGAGCGAGGTGTTACGATGACCATAGAAGAAATTCTTGCAGGGGAATCAAAAAATGTAGAGTTTAAAGAGAACCTGCCGGAGAAAAGCATCAAATATATGAAGTCTGTGGTTGCCTTTGCAAATGGAACCGGAGGAAAAATCATTTTCGGAATTGCCGATAAAACCAGAGAGGTTATTGGCTTTGACAAGGAAGATGTGTTCAAGAAAATGGATGCTATTGCCAATGCTGTATCAGACAGCTGTGAACCAGCAATTATCCCGGATATCACTTTACAGACGGTTGATGGTAAGACTGTTATTGTGGTAGAGGTTTCTGAGGGCAGAC
>OLPX01000198.1_pt1 | contig 68794 bp, 57 predicted proteins | sample 1672491 | NCBI WGS metagenome assembly OLPX01 (sample SAMEA3136692, study PRJEB25190) | human gut metagenome | biome: human gut; feature: human-associated habitat; material: faeces | place: Austria | collected 2013
CTTTCCGCGGCGGGCGCGGAAACCGGTATGCGCCGGTATAATAACCGCTCTGCGGCTATTATTCTATGTCCGTTTCACGGCCATAGAGCCTCCGGCGGAATTTAGCGCCCGGCTTTCCGCGGCGGGCGCGGAAACCGGTATGCGCCGGTATAATAACCGCTCTGCGGCTATTATTCTATGTCCGTTTCACGGCCATAGAGCCTCCGGCGGAATTTAGCGCCCGGCTTTCCGCGGCGGGCGCGGAAACCGGTATGCGCCGGTATAATAACCGCTCTGCGGTTATTATACCATTCCCGCCTTCACAAAGCAAACGCTGGGAGGGATTTGTCTCCGGTTTATTCTGAAAAGAGCGGGATCTTTCTGATCTCCTTCAGATCCCTGTTCCAGATTCCGTACCAGAGGCTGCTTAAGTTCTCTCCGTCGGCGGCAAGGAAGCCGTACGTATTGGTGTCGTACTCCGCAATTTCCGTCGGGCCATAATAAATCCGGCCGCTTTCCTCCGACAGGAACAGTTCTAAAAGCTCATGATATAGCTCTAACTGGGCCGGGGCATCGCTAATCTGCGTCATGGTCTCCAGCATGTCCCCGGAAACCTGGGACACCTCATAAACCCGATCCTGTGCTTCATCATAGATGTACAAGGCTTTTTCCGCCGGCGTCTCCGAATAAATTTCCGGGATAATAATCGTCCCGCTTTCCCCGGCAAATACCCCTGTATAGGCATCGCCGGCCATGACGAGGCCACCTGTCTCTTCAAGCGTGACGGCGCTTAAAAGCTCTGCCCCGGGTTCCCCGGTTCCTTCCGTTATCTGAAAGCTCAGATAGCCGAAGTTTCCATGGAGGGCAATTTTTCCAGCGCTCACATAATCCAGCTCCGCGTACTCACCGATGGGCGTATCCCCGGCCGCCTCCAGGTCAATATGGGCCGCCGGCACACCGTCTTCTTCTCCGCCTTCCCCTACTTTCCCGGCAACAAAAATCGAGGTGGGGCCGTCGGCGCCCCCGATGATGCTGATCCCCTCGTCTCCTGTTCCATCTGTTTTTCCAGCAAGAAAAATTGAGGTGGGGCCATCGGCTCCCCCAATGATGCTGACGTTGGATTCTTCTCCTGTCATACTTCCGGCTCCTTCCTGTTCCGGCCTTAACGGATCCGTCAAAAGCGTCACGGCAGCCGCTCCCAAAAGGAGGACGGCAGCCAGGCAGATCCATTTCTTCGGCCGGCTATATTTTAAAATGTTCCGGATTCTCGACTCCGTGCTACTCTCTCCAAAGGCCAGGGGCAGGCCAAGCCCGCTTCTCCTGACGGAAAACTTAAGAAGCGCCATGGAGTATTCTTTCTTCCTGTTTTCCCCCAATGTCCCGATTACTGCTTCATCGCAGGCCATTTCCAGATCGCGCCCGAACAGGACAAACATCAGCCAGACAAGCGGATTGAACCAGTGGACAGAAAGAGCCAGGAAGGAGAACGCCTTCCAAAGCGGATCGCCGCGCCGGATATGGGCTCTCTCATGGGCCAGGATCATCTCCCTCTCCGCTTTATATTCCCCGGAAAGAAGATACTCCGGAAGAAAAATTTTCGGCCGTATAAGGCCTGCCGTCACCGGCGACGCCAGTTCTTCCGCATAATATGCGCCGCCGTCGCCCGGGACAGCACATTTTAACTGTCTCATCAGTTTTATGTACCGGAATCCGTGAAAGCCGAGAAACAGCGCCAGTCCGGCCAGCCAGACGGCCGTAAAAATCCCAGGGAGAGCCTGGAAAAACGCCGCGTGCCCCGCAGCTTCCCCCTGCGCCGCAGACGGCACCAGCATCACATTCACGCGCCGGTCGATAGCGGAAATCCCCGTGTCCAGATACGTTACCGTATTTCCCCCATACTCCGCCTGCACAAGCGGCTCCGGATTTACCGGCAGAAGCGAAGCCGGGGACGCGAACGTAAACGGCCATAAAAGGCGAACCATCGCAAACAGCCACAAAACACAGAAATACCGCTTTGGAAGCTGCTTAAAAAGAGGCCGCAAAATAAGCGTCAGAAGTATCATCACACTTCCCGCCGCAGTCATGCCAAACAATTTCCCTGCCAATACCCCGCTCATCCTATGTCTCCTTTCCCTTATCCTGTTCCTCTTCGGGCAATGCCTGTTCCACAAGCCGGTAAATGGCCTCCGCCTCCCGCCGGCTCAGTTTCCTGTCCTTTAAAAATGCGTTGAGAAAGGCCGGCAGAGAGCCGCCAAAGCTTTTCTCTATCAGGATCTCGCATTCGTATTTCCCTACCTGTTCCCTGTCCACAAGGGAGGTAACGACGGCATTCTCATTCTTTACAAAGCCCTTTTCCTCCAGCTTTTTAAGCACCGTATAGCATGTGGACTTTTTCCATTCCAGCTTTTCCAGAGCCAGCTTCGCAAGCTCCGTAGAACGCACCGGTTCCACATCCCAGATCAGGTCCATGAACCGGAATTCTCCTTCGTGCAGTTTCAGTCTCTCCATTTTATCCCCACTTTCTGCTATTTTCGCAGCACAGCATCGTAAAATTCCGGGTTCCCCGGTATTGGTCTATTAAAATAGTCCTTGTACAGTTTCAGTCTATCATAATAGACCAAACGGTGCAAGGACTTAAATCTTAACACTTTCTTACATTTTCTGACAGGCTTCGCAAGCCTCTTTTTCCATCTCTTTCTTCCGCTTTCCCTCTGCCCGGAGCTCCTTAAAAAACTCCTTAAGCATGGCGGAGCACTCCTCACCCAGAAGCCCGATTTCCGTCTCCGCCTGGTGATTGAAACCGTCTTCATGGAGCAGATCCAGCACCGAACCGGCACAGCCCGCCTTCGGATTCATGCAGCCGATTACCACCCGCGGAATCCTGGCCTGCACAATGGCTCCGGCGCACATCGGACATGGCTCCAACGTCACATACATCGTGCAGTCCTCCAGCCTCCAGTCGCCGATTTTTCTGCACGCCTTCCTGATGGCAATGATCTCTGCATGGGCCAGCACATTCCCGTCGATGGTTCTCCTGTTGTATCCGCGCCCTATGATTTTCCCGTCGTGAACGATCACACAGCCGATGGGGACTTCCTTTAAAGCCGCCGCTTTTTTCGCCTGCCGGATCGCCTCCCGCATATATTTTTCCTCTGGCATCCGCCGAACCTCCGTCTGTATATTTGCTTTCTTATTTTAGCATCCTTTCGCGCTGCCTGCAAGCCGCCTTCCGGGCTTTACATTGTGCTGCCAAGCGTCTATACTGTAAGAAACGCATGCCTGCGGCGGATGCGTCCCTGAAAACTAATCACGCTGGAAGGAATGAAACATTCTATGAAAATATGCGGACTCCAAAAAACAACGCTTCTGGATTTTCCCGGCCATGTGGCCGCCACCATTTTTACGGGCGGATGCAATTTCCGCTGCCCGTTCTGCCACAACAGTGACCTTCTCGGAAACGACGCGCCTGCGGCCTTTACCGATTCGGAGGTGCTGGATTTCCTGAAACGGCGCCGCGGGATTTTAGAAGGCGTCGCCATCACCGGCGGTGAGCCGACGCTCCAGCCGGATCTGCTTCCATTTATGGAAGAAGTCCGGCGGCTCGGCTACCAGATTAAGCTGGATACCAACGGCTGCCGGCCGCAGGTGTTAAAGGAAATCTGCGCCGCTGGCCTTGCGGACTACGTGGCCATGGACATCAAGACATGCAAAGAACGGTACCCGCAGGTTGCCGGGGTACCGTCCATTGACATGGGAAAAATTGAGGAAAGCGTCGATTTTCTAAAACAGGGGACTGTGCCCTACGAATTCCGCACAACCGTCGTGCGGGAGCTCCACTCCGCCGCCGATTTTGAAAAGATCGGGCCGTGGATCGAGGGCTGCCCCTCCTACTATCTGCAAAACTTTGTGGATTCCGGCAATGTCCTGAACCCGGTTTATACAAGCTATGGGAAAGAAGAGCTGCTTTCCTTTCTGGAAATTGTCCGGCCGTTTGTCGGCCATGCAGAGCTTCGCGGCATTGATTACTAACCTTATCCCATTCTCACATCCGTGTACCAGTATCCGAAACGGCCGTCATTTGGCGGCTGTTTTTTTGACAGCACAAAGTTCGGGAAGCCAAACATGGAAGCCATGTATTTTTCATTGCTGTAATAATGGCCGGGCACGCCTAAAAGATAGCGCGGCCGTCCTTTGGAATTTCCGAGGCGCACTAAAATCAGGTAGCGGAAGCTGTAATAGCCGTGGAGAAGAAAGCTGTTGTTGCCGTAAACCCAGGTTTCCCTCGGGAGCCGGCCGATGTCCTGGGGACGGATTGTCAGGATTTCGCAGCCGTCGTCATAGTCGAAGGGCTGGATTTTCGGATAGCTTTTTCTGAGCTCCTGCCACAGCTTTTCCGGGCTGGCCGCCGTTTCCTCCGTATCCCGGAGGTATTTGAGCACTTCTTCATTTTCCAGTTCCGGCGAAACCATTGTCTCTTCCGGCGCACGGCTTTCTTCCCCGGCCGTGTCCGGCGAAGTTTCTTCCGCGGGTGCAGCCTGTGCCATATTCTCTGTAACCACAGAATTTCCCTCAGCGCGTGCCGCAGACGGCGGGAACTGGCTTTCCGGCATCTGCGTCTGTGCCTGCGCTGGAGCCGTCTGTCCCGAAAAATTGGGGTCAATGGCGGCACTGTTCCCGCCCTGTGGAACGCTTTTGGGGTCAGCGCCTGCGCCGGGGACCGGCGCGGCTTCTTCCGAGCGGATCCCGACGGAAGGGGCAGATACCGAACTGTTTTCAGTACGCACGGAAGAACCGCCGGTTCCTGCCGTCTCTGGTACGGTTTTTGCTTCAGCCGCAGGCGGGGCCGTCTCCGGCATTCCGCCTGTTCTGTCCGGGGCAGCCATAGCGGCTGACGGCGTATGTCCGCCTCCCACATCGCCGCCAACTCCGACGGCAGAGGGAGCAGCACCGCCGACCGGTGTACCGTCTGCTCCGACGGAAGAGGGAACTGCACTTCCGCCCGGTGTACTGCCAGCTCCATCGTAAGTCGGCACCGCAGCTTCCCCCAGGTTCCTGCCCGCTCCAACGGCTGGCATCACCGCAGCTTCCCGCAGATTTCCGCCCATTCCACTGGCTGACGAAGCCGCATCCCCGTTCTGGATCCCGGCCGGCTGTTCCGGCGCTGTCTGGCTTCCGGCGCTGTCTGCTGCTCCCGTCTGTCCCTGCCGTTCGGCCGCCGGCCGGCCGGCAAAATTCTGCGGCTGGCCGTTCATGAAATGGTTCAGAAAAGACAGGCCGGCCGGAAATCCCGGCTGCCGCATCTGCCTGCCAAAGCCGCCGGGAGGCGTCCCGGGCTGCTGATTTCTCCAGGGAAATGGCTGCTGCTGGGACAGGGGCGCCGCCGGTATCTCCGTTCCCGGCAGCTCCTCATCCGCCATGCCGGAAACCAGCTCCGGGCCGCGGCCCGAAAACATGCCCGACGGCGCCGCTGGCATCTTTCCCTGTTGGGAAAACGTCCGTCCGGGAAAATTTACGATTACATTCCCATCTCCGCTTCCGCGCCCGGGCTGGCGTTCAAAGCCTCCCGGCGGATATTCTTCCATGGCTGGCGTCCCGCTCTCGGGATATTTTACCGCAAGCCCTACCTCGGCTGCATGGGCCCTCAGATCTTCTTCCGGCTCTGTGTCTGTTCCTTCTGTTTTCCGCTTTTCTTCCCTGGCGATCTCCTGTTCAATCTCCTTCACCACGCTGGAGACGGCCTGCCCCTCGAGGGGATCCTTCTTTTCCGTCCCCGGAAGCGTCTCCTGCGCCATGTGCGCCACGGAGTCCTCCCATATGGTCGTATAGGAACGCCAGGAATTTTTCACATCATGGATCGTCAGCCCGTAATATGTATCCAGGTCATTCCCGGTTCCCTCCACATTCCTTGCATCCACCGAGGCGCGGAACTCCCCGGCTCCGTTACGGATGAAAATGTTTCCGAGAAATGTTTCCTGGTTCCCCTTTCCGAGCAGAAATACGCCGACGGCATTGCCGCCCACATAGACCTTTTTCACATTCACGTTCAGCCGGCACTGCCCGTTCCTGGCCTCCAGCTTCACAAAGCCGATGTTCTTTCCTTTGGTCTTTCCTTCGTATTCATAAATATATGAGATCAACCTCTTATAATCAGACATACTTTCACCCCTCTGCTAAACATTGTATGCAAGAGGGGTGAAAAAATATTCCTGTTCTTTTGTATTCTTCTACTTCCTGACTGCGCCGGATTTTACGGCCGCCTCAGCAACGCGTTTTGCCACATTCTCGGCTACTCTTGGATCCAGTGCGCCTGGGATGATGTACTCTTCGCAGAGCTTCTCCGGCTCCACCAGCTCGGCGATGGCGTAGGCCGCGGCCACCTTCATGTCGTAGTTGATGTCACGCGCGCCGCAGTCTAAAGCGCCGCGGAAGATTCCCGGGAATGCCAGGACGTTGTTGATCTGGTTCGGGAAATCGGAACGGCCGGTACCCATGACATGGACGCCTGCCTTCATGGCTTCGTCGTACATGATTTCCGGCGTCGGGTTTGCCATGGCGAATACGATGGGATCCTTTGCCATCTTCTGAATCATTTCCGGCTTCAGGGCGCCTGCCACGGAAACGCCGATGAACACGTCCGCGCCCTCAAGAGCCTCTGCCAGGCCGCCGCGCAGGTCGTTCTCGTTTGTGATGTCACAGAGCATCTTCTTGTGATCCTTGATGCCGACGCCGCGGTCTTTGTAAAGGATGCCGTTTTCATCGCAGGCGATGATGTGCTTGACACCGGCTGCCAAAAGCATCTTAATGATGGCTGTTCCCGCAGAGCCCGGGCCGTTTAAAACAACATGGATCTCCTCCATCTTCTTTCCAACCACCTTTAAGGCATTGATGAGCGCCGCCGTCACGACGATGGCCGTGCCGTGCTGATCATCATGGAAAACCGGGATGTCCAGCTCTTTTTCAAGCCGTTCTTCGATCTCAAAGCATTTCGGGGAAGCGATGTCTTCCAGATTCACGCCGCCGAAGGTGGGCGCCAGGTACTTCACCGCCTTGATGATTTCCTCGGTGTCCTTTGTATCCAGGCAGATCGGGAACGCATCCACGCCGCCGAATTCCTTAAACAGGATCGCCTTTCCTTCCATGACCGGCATGGCTGCCTCCGGGCCGATGTCGCCAAGGCCGAGGACAGCCGTTCCGTCTGTCACGACAGCCACCAGATTCCCCTTTGCCGTGTAGCGGTACACGTCCTTTTTATCAGCATGGATTTTCCGGCACGGCTCCGCGACGCCCGGCGTGTAGGCCGTGCTTAAGTCGTCCCTGGTCTTCACCGGAACTTTGCTGGTGATCCCTATTTTTCCTTTATGCTCTTCATGGAGCTTTAATGCCTCTTCGTTGTAATTCATCGCTTTCCTCTCCTTTGCTGGCTGCACTCCGGCAGATTTTTTACTATTATACCAAACTCCCCTCCAAAATGGAATGGGGCGGCCGCCGTTTCCCGCTTTTATTTCCTGAACTCTTCCCGGATCTCCTTTTCCAGTTCTTTAAGCTTTTCTTGCAGCTTATCATTGCCGTAGGCTTTTTCCAGGTGCTTGAGCGCCGTCTCGCAAAGCTTTAACGCATGCTCCGGGTCTTTCTCCGTCAGGATCCCTCTGGCCTTCCACAGGGCCAGGCGGTACAAGGCGTCCTCCTGGTTCTTTTTCGCAGCCTTTTCGTACCACTCCTTCGCTTCCGTCAGGTTTTTCTCCGTCCCTATGCCGCATTCCAGACAGCAGCCCACAAGATAGGAGCCGAACGGCTCACCGCCTTCTGAGGCTTCCTTTGCAAGCGGCAGCGCCAGCTTCCTGTCCTCGTCGTCATCTCCGTTCAGGTACAGACGCGCAAGCCGTGCCTTGGAATATGGATGGCCGAGACGTGCCGCTCTCCGGTACCAGAGCACTGCCTTCTTTATATTTCTTTCTACATCAAAGCCTCTTTCATAAAGGTATCCGATCCCGCCGAGACATTCGATGTCATCCTTCCTTGCGCCCTTTAAAAACCAGCCGAGAGCCGTCTCTCCGTCCTGCGGCGCCGTTTCCCCGCTGACAATCATGCTTCCGAGCGCAAACATACAGCCTGTATCGCCCCATCCGGCCCCTCTCCGGTACCAGTAGACGGCTTCTTCTGCACACTGCGGCACGCCCTCGCCTTTCCGAAAGCATATGCCCAGGTTGTACATGGCCGGCGGATGGTTCCTGTCTGCCGACATTTTATACCAGTAAACAGCCTTCTCCCGGTCGTCGTCGGGATCTTCGCCGTCATAGCTGCATCCCAGGTTGTACATGGCCGGCGCATAGTCCATATCTGCGGCCTTTTGATAATACTCCCTGGCCTTTTTCTTATCCGCCGCAACGCCGCGCCCCCATTCATAACAGGTTCCGACAGCGAAAAGCGCCCGGTCATACCCCCGCCCGGCTGCCTGCATGTAATAGCGGAAGCCCTTTTGGGGATCCTTTTTTACGCCGGAGCCGACGCCGTACCGATAGCCGATGTTGTACATGGCCTCAACATGGCCGGCTTTTGCGGACTTTTCGTACCAGGCGGCCGCAAGGGCCGGATCAACCTCCGTCCCGATTCCCAGTGCATAGCAGCGTCCGAGCCGATACATTCCGGACGGGGAATCGCCTTCCGCCGCAATTTTATAATAGGAAAACGCCCGTCCGGGATCCGCCTCCGTTCCGATGCCGAGCTCGCAGTCTCTTCCCAGCGCCGAAAATGCCGACGCAGAGCCAAGTTCCGCCGCACACAGTTCCAGGCGGAAGCCTTCCTCCTCATTCTTTTCCGTGCCGATCCCGGCCTTATACATGCGCCCGGCTTCCTCAAAGCCGCGGGCCGAACCGGCTTCTGCTGCCTGGAGATACAGCTTTAACGCCTGTTCCGGATCCTCTTCGGTTCCAAATCCCACTTCCAGGCAGGAGGCCCAGTTGCAGATGCCGCGGAAATGTCCCTGGGCCGCGGCACGGCTGTACCAGAAAACGGCCGCCTCGGGATCCTGTTCCACTCCGATTCCGGCCTCCAGGCACCAGCCATAAGAGCACTGGCCTTCCTCATCCCCGGCCTCAGCCGCTTTTTTATACCAGGCGGCCGCCATGGACTCATCCTTTTTCTGCCCGACGCCGAATTCATAGAAACGCCCGAGCATCACCTGCGCCGGCACAAAGCCCTGCCATGCCGCTGCCTGATACCAGGAAAATGCCTGCTCATCGTCCGGCTCCGTCCCGATGCCTTCATGGTAGCAGCGGGCAAGCTTAAACTGGGCGTTCGGATAGTTTTCCTCGGCCGCATCCCGGTAGCAGGCGAAGGCACGCGCCTCGTCCTTCGCCGTTCCGATCCCGTCGCGGAAACAGTTTCCGAGGCGGTAGATGGCCGGGATGTAGCCCTCCATGGCCGCCTGTTCATAAAGCCAGAAGGCCTGCTTCGGCTCCGGCTTCGTCCCGATTCCCTGTTCCATGCAGCCGCCCAGGTTGCAGATGCCCCAGAGGCTCCCCCTGGCGGCCGCCTGACGGTAGCAGAAAAGCCCGCGCGCGTCTGCCTCCTGGCCTCCCTTTTCCAGCCAGAAATTCCCGAGCACCGTCCACTCGCGGCCGTTAAGCTCCCCTTCTTCTGTTTTCTCCACCATGCCGCCGCACTGCGGGCAGGCAGCTAACGCCTCGTCCTGCTCCACGATGCAGCCGCAGTCTTCCTTTTTGCAGCGATAAATCATACGATTTCCGGCTCCTAAACTCCGTTTTTTGCACAGATGTCCTGCACGCAGCACTTGTCACAGAAGGGCTTTGTCCGCGCCGTACAGACATCCCGGCCATGGAACACCAGCCTGTGGCAGAAATCGCTCCCCTCTTCCGGCGGAATTAACTTCCAGAGAGCCATCTCCACCTTTTTCGGCTCCTTGATCCCGTCCACAAGCCCCATGCGGTTCACCAGGCGGATGCAGTGGGTATCCGTCACGATAGCCGGCTTCCCGAACACATCCCCCATAATCAGGTTGGCACTTTTCCGTCCGACGCCGGGAAGCTTAAGGAGAGCGTCAAAGTCGTCCGGCACTTTTCCGCCGTATTCATCTCTCAGTATTTTCATGCATGCGCTGATGTCCCGCGCCTTGCTGTGCCCGAGGCCGCAGGGCTTTACAATCGCCTCGATGTCCGATACCTCCGCCGCGGCGAGGGCATCCACGTCCGGGTATTTTGCATACAAATCCTGCACCACCACATTCACCCGCGCGTCGGTGCACTGGGCTGCCAGCCGGACGCTCACGAGAAGCTTCCATGCCTTATCGTAATCCAGGGTACAGCCCACGTCCGGATATTCTTTTTTAAGCCGCTCCACGATGGTGAGGGCCAGTTCTTCTTTTGTCATCCGTCTCTCCATTCCGCCGCCTTTTTGCGGCACTGCCGATTCTCTCTCCTATTGTAGCAGAAAACGGCCGGAATGGACAGAGCTCCGGCCGCCGTTTTTTCATATTTTATGACACAATCTGCTTTCTGGCCCAGGAAATCAGCCGCCAGGAGGCCGTCTCAAAATCCCCGGGAGACGACGGCATTTTCCCTGCACGAAACGCCTCCGCGGTTTCCATGATTTCAAGCTCTTCTCCCGAGACGGCATCACGTAAATCCGCATGCTTTTTTATGTAAACTCCAGTTTTCCTGTAATGGAGCGTCTGCACCGCAAATACCGCCGATTTATAAAGGGCTTTTAAGATTTCCGGCTCCTTTTCATGGAGAACATTGTGGATGCAGCCATGATAGATATTGCAGGCCGCAGTTTTTACGGCACGGGCCGCCGCTTCCTCCGTAAGAAGCGGCTTTAACTCGTCAAGGCTTCCGAAAACCGGCGATGTATCGAAATAAAACTGGAACAGATCCGACGGCTCCCAGCAAAGGAGCTCTTCCCTTCCCGATACGAAGCCGCAGACCAGCTTTCTGTCAGGAAGCCCGTCCAGGACTTTTTCATAAGCCGCCAGCGTCTCCATGTCCAGGCGGTCGAAAATCACCACGGTGTCAATGTCGCTGTCCGGGCCTGCTTCGCCGCGGCCGCGGCTTCCCTGGAGCCCGATGAAAACCACCCGCTCCCCGAAAGCGGCCTTTACGGCTTCCGCAAAATCTTCCATCCACTTGGTTATGTCCGTCATAAATTTCTCCTTTATACTCCCATGGCCTCGCCCACGAGAATCACCTTAACCCGCCCCGTATATCTCGACCGGCGGGAAATCACAATGTTGCAGCACATGCAGTCCGGCGACAGGCAGTCGGTGCAGATGCCTTTTAATCCGCAGGGCGTCTGCCGCCCCGTTTTATCGGCCAGCACCGGGCAGACCGATGTCTGGATTCGGTCGATCCCCGCCTCCACGTCCCGCACAAGCTTGTTGATTCCGGCGACGATGATGACAGTTTTCGGGCCGTGAAGCAGGCTGGACAGCCGGTTGCTGGCCCCGTCGATGTTCACAAGCTCGCCGCGCAAAGTGATGGCGTTGGTGCCCATGAGGAAATAATCGGCGCCGGCCACCTGCTGAAAAATGGGGCTCCCGATTTCTTTTTTGTCGGCCTCTTTATATTCGATCATTTCATAGCCCCGCTCCCTTAAGCAGTCTAACACCCCAAGCTCACGAACCGTGTTGGAGCCGCCCCAGCTTACGGAGCCCTTTTTCTCCATGAGCTTTAAGACCAGCTCAAAGGCCTCGCTTTTGTCCGCGCAGTAAAACGCCTCCATGTTCCTCTTTTTCAGCCATTCCATCACGTTTTCTGCCATCTTTTTGTATGCGTCCTTTTCTGCCATAAGAATTCCCCTTTCCGATTGTGTTCTTTCTCTATTCTATCACAGTTTTCAGGGGGCGGCCAGCGAATGTCTCCGGGAAGTATTTTTCCGCTTGCATTTTCCCTCCCAATCGCGTATAAAACATACCAGGAGGAATGACATGTTCAGATATCAGACAACAAATTTCGACCTGGATCAGATTGCCGATTCCGGCCAGTGCTTCCGCATGCTGCCGGTGAAACATGTCCCCCACGCCTACACGGCAGTGAGCGGCGGCCATGTTTTATATGTCCGGAAAGACGGGGATGAGATCGAGTTTTCCTGTCCGGAAGACGCCCGGGCTTTCTGGGAAAACTATTTTGACATGCAGACCGATTACGCCGCCATGATCGCGTCCGTCGATCCCGAAGATTCCTACCTGACGGAGGCGGCCGAAAGCGGAAGCGGGATCCGGATTCTCCGCCAGGATCCCTGGGAAATGATTATCACTTTCATCATATCGCAGCAAAAGACCATTCCGGCCATTCGCCGGCTTGTGGAAGACTTAAGCCGCCGCTACGGCACAAAGCTTTCCTGCACGGCGCCTGACTGGGCAGGCGGCGGTAAGACGGATTTTTTCGCCTTCCCGACGCCGGAACAGCTAAACCGCGCCTCATTGGAAGAACTTCTTGATCTAAAACTTGGCTACCGCGCCAAATATATCCATGCGGTGTGCGAAGATGTCTGCGCCGGCCGCCTTGATTTCATGCGGCTTGCTTCCATGGGATATGACGATGCCATGGACTATCTCCAGGGCTTTTACGGCATTGGGAAAAAGGTCGCCAACTGCATCTGCCTTTTTGGCCTTCACCACATCGACGCCTTCCCCGTGGACACCTGGATCCGGAAAATTCTCATGTCCCAGTATGCGCCCAGGTACCGCGGAAAAAAGAGGGGCCTGTCCGAAGACAGGCTCTCCGATGCCCTCATACGGAAATATTTTTCCAGGTATCAGGGCTATGCCGGCGTCATGCAGCAGTATATCTTTTATTTTGCCAGGACATCAGGCCGTCCGCTCTAAAAGGCGGCTTACGGCCCTGTCCCCGATTAAGTACAGCTCATGGAGCGCCCTGGTGATTGCCACATAGAGGAGCTTTGCCTCCCTGGCGTTTTCGCCGAAGTGCATGTCGTCCGGCTTCCAGATGATGACTACGTCGAATTCCAGTCCCTTTGTCATCGTCACCGGCAGCACCATGACGCCGTTATGGAAATCCCCGTTCTCCTTTTCCATCCCGAGGATTTTTTTCACTTCCTCTGCCTCGCTTTCGTCGCGGCAGACGACGGCAATCGTCTCGTAGCCGCGGCGCTCTGCGCTTTCCACGGTCTCCCTTAACGCTTCGGAAAGCCGTTCTTCGGTCTCCGTCTGTACAGAGACTGGCCTGCCATGGCGGATGACCGGCTGGATTTTATAGCTTCCCTGGGACGCGCGCTCTAAAACGCGGCCGGCAAATTCGGAGATCTCGATGGTGTTCCGGTAGCTTTTCGCCAGAAGGTAAAAGCTGTCGCTTTCCTTTCGGAACATCACTTCCTTGAGTCCCTCCCAGTCATTCATGCCCGTCTCGTAGCGGATGTTCTGGGACACGTCGCCCATGATTGTGAAGTAGCAGTCCTCTAAAAGCTCCCGCATCACATAATAAATCATCTCGCCGAAGTCCTGGGCCTCGTCGATGATGATCTGGCTGAATTCCTCCGGCTGTTTTTTCACGAGGATCCGCTTCCAGATCAGGCACATGGCCGCGGCGTCGTAGATGTCGAATTGCCCGTCCTTTATGTGGGCGGCCGTCTCCTCCCAGGCGCCGTCTCCCAGGCTTTCTAAAAATTCCAGATAGATGCCTGCCTCCGTCCACTTCTTCTCTGCCGTGTTGTAGAATTTTTTATACGATAGAATTTTTTCTATGCGGTATCCGCTCTCTTTTTCCGTGCATAAAAATTTAAGCCGTGATTTCAGCCGCTCGTTTAACAGCTTTTCAAGCTGGAGTAAGGACATCTGCGGGTTCCGCTCCATGGTTTCCCTGATATTCTCTTTGGAAAGGACGGTGCCGAGCTCATTGTCCCGGATATCGGCTGGGGCGATGGCCGCCCGCCTCTTTTCCTCCAGAAAGGCGTCCAGCTTCTTTATGAACGGCAGCTTGCTTTTTACCGGCGCCATGGCGTCGTCCGGCATGATTTTATATTTTTTCTTCCATGCGTTTCCCATAAGATAAGGAAGGAACACGTCCATCCGCATCTGGCTCACATGGTTTACGTCTAACTCCGGAAGGCCGCTGCTGATATAATTTAAAAGCATGTCGCTGCTTCCGACGATGCAGAATTCCGACGGTTTATAGCGGTCTTCGTAGTTGTAAAGCAGGTAGGAAATCCGGTGCAGGGCCACGGTCGTCTTTCCGCTGCCGGCTACGCCCTGAACGATGATGTTTTTAAACGGGATGTCACGGATGATTTCGTTCTGTTCCTTTTGAATGGTTGCGATGATGTCCCCGAGAACGGCCTCTTTATTCTGGGACAGATACTTGATGAGCAGTTCGTCGTTGGCCGCCACGTCGTCGTCATAAAAGCCGAGGAGTGTCTCGCCGTCGATGTCATAGGTTCTCTTTTTCTTTAAGTCGATGTCCACGGTACCGCCGCCCGGCACGTCGTAGCTTCCTTCGCCGAGCTCGTTTTCATAATAGACGCCGGATACGGGCGCCCGCCAGTCTACGATGACTACGTCGTCGGAGTTGCGCGTGACGCCGTTTTTCCCGATGTAGCGGCTCTCCGTCAGTCCGTATGTGTAATCCTCGTAGTCGATGCGGCCGAAATACGCTTTTTTTAAGGCCGCGCGGTTTTTCCGCAGCGCATTCTCCGTGTATTCCAGAATGCTCTGCCCGGCGGCAAGCTGGCCGTAGGAGTCGCCTTCTCCTTTTTTCACGGCCTGATAGAGCTCGGTCACTTCTTTGCGGTAGCCGGATATCTTTTCCTCGTAGCCGCGGATGTTCTCCCGGATGATGTCCAGGCAGTCCTTTAGGTGCTGCTCTTCATGGAGCCGCTCCCTGTCTTTCCCCTCTGTCATGTTTTTTCTCCTTTACTTTTCTCAAATTTCCCTTATCGGCCATTTCGGCCCGGCAGCGGCAGCCGGTGCAGCTTGCGCGCTGTCCGTAAATCTGAAGCAGGCACCGCCTCCCATCCATGGGCGGCACCTTCCAGCATAAGGCGGGGAATTATTATAACAGAGGTTGGGGGAAAAATCCAGAGGGGGAATGGAAAATTCAGGGGATTGACATTTTTTCTTTTTGGGTTTAAGATAATGGTATCCAAGAATTCTAAAAGTTGCATATGTACAAAAAAGTCCCCCAGCGAAGTCTCAAGCTCTGGGGAGCTTTTTAGGCTGGTTGCCTGGTTCGACAAGTTCGAGCTTATTTTCTTGCAATCAATTCTATCGCAGCAATTCCATACACCAAATGTTATCAGCCAATATTAAAAATACACTCGATATTTCCTCATCTGCTCAAACAACACCTGCTCTACTCTGCGGTAAATCTTCTCTCCATACAGCTCTTTCACAAATTCCAGTTCCCTGGACGCCTCTTTTTCGGAAAAAGAGAATTTTAACTGCATCCCATATAATTTTTCAGCAGCTTCAGCCTGCACATCGAAATCGCAATCAAAGGGCTTGGCCCGAACGCGCCTGATGCAATCATAAAGATCTTTGTCCAGAGGATAATCATTGAGATCCGCAAGCAGGGCCAGGCCATTATCAAAAATCGGGCAGAGGCGGAATTCCTTCGTCTTCTCATTTCGGATAACCGCCAGATTGTTTGTATGGCGGTCTTCGTTCAAAAAGAACGAATCCAGTTCCAGCAGCAAGGTCAGATATTTTCCCACTTCTGTCAGGCCGGTGGTTTGCTCAATGAAGTCTGCCGTATAGCGAATCCGCTCCTGAACTTCATCTATCCCGCCAAGCACTGCCGCCAGCCCCCGGCCTTTATAGGCGCGGTGCAGCCGCTCAAACGGCACCAGCATTTCGTCTTTTCCCCGAAAATTTTTGCTGACACAGCCGGGAATTTCTTTTCCCCGGTACCGAATCAGCACAGGCTCATATTCTGCAAAGCCGGGCACATTGGACAGCTTTAAAAGCCGTGATATCAAAACTTCAGCCAGAGCTTCATAGCCCATGTGGTCGGCTTTATACCACCTGCCGCCCAACTGCCATTTCGGCTGATCGCCTTTCGATGTATATCCTTGAATCGGTTCCTGCCTGACAGCATCAAGATTGATGATTTCCATACGCTGCTCCTTCCATCGGGTAGTAGCTGAACTTCAGCCACATGTCATCCTCGGACGTCCGTCCCCGCGTTTTTTCTACGATCTGAAGCGGGTCATAGCATGGGAGCTGAAGTTCCTTTAATATTTCTTTTGCATTGCCGCGGGCAGCGGGAAAACAGCGCTCCCTCAAAAATGTTTCAAAGTCATTCCAGGTAGGATTTTCAATCACGCCGAATGCACGGTGAAGCAAGTCCTTCGTTTTATTCTGAACCATTACCCTTTGATTTAGAAAATCTACATCAATGACTGTGCAGGGATGCTGCTGATACATATAAGTCATACGCAGCGTATAGCCTTTCGCCGGCTTTTCATTCAGATATTTTCCTATTACCTGCCGGGAGGTTTGGAAACGCTCTGCCGCTTCCTTCACTGTCATTCCGTCTTCAATCAGGCCGCGGATCGTCTCCACATCTTCCGAAGTAAATTTTTTCTTCCGGCCTGCATTTCGGGAATTCTTAATTTTGAGTGTCCGCGCAATTTTGGTTAATTCCTCTACATCATCCGTCCCAAACAAATCCAAACATACTTTACGGTAATCCACAGCCATCCGATTTCCCTCCTTTCATGATTATATGCAATTATTTTAATTTAATTCCATTATATCCAAGGCAGTAAAATTGTCAATACTTACAGTAACGGCGGTTCTCCCCCGCCCAGGAAAGAACCGCCGTCTGCCAACTCTTATTCTTCTGTCTCCACATCCCGCGTCGCAATCACATCGCGCCCAAGTCCCAGAACATTCTGAATCACCACGTCGCCCATATGTACCGGCGCTGTCACAGCCGTCTTTTTGATCTCGCCCATGACGTCCATGATTTTTCCCTTTGGAATCGGCCCGGAGAGCCGGACGCTCACAAGGGGCATATCGCCGCCTTCCACAAGCACGGAGGATGCAATGTTCCTCACCGGGTTTGTCAGCTCCTGTTCCACGTAGCCGGCGCCTTTTTCGCACTTATTCCCGGCCACGGACAGGACTTTCCCGTCCTCAAACTCGGCCGTTACCTCACAGCCGTTGGGACATAAAATACAGGTAAATGTCTTATTCAACGCTCGTCACCACCTTTATGTCAGCCCCGGAAACCAGCTTTTTCGCCGGGAGCTTTATATTCTCCATCTCGGCCGGGAGAAGCTTCGGATATTTTCTGGATACGAGAAGTGTCCCGTCCTGCCAGATTTCCACCGTGCAGTCACGAACCGGCTTTTTCGGCCGGAAAGAAAGGGAAACGTCGTCCTTTCCCGTGATTTTCTGCGGCACCGTATAGCCCACAAGCCCGCCGGTCTCCACGCGGATTCCCGCCTCGGGAAAACCGTCCTTTACATACTGCGCCGCGGACTTAGCGAGCCGCTCCGCCTCCAAAGACACAAAATCCACCAGATCATGAACATGAAGCACATTTCCTGCCGCGAAGATGCCCGGCACTGTCGTCTGGTAAAACTCGTCCACAATCGCGCCTTTCGTTCTGGAATCCAGCTCGACCCCGGCCATCAAAGACAGCTCGTTTTCCGGGATTAACCCCACGGAAAGAATTAACGTATCGCAGGCGTATTCCTTTTCTGTCCCGGGAATCGGCTTTAAATTTTCGTCCACCTGGCTCACCTCGACGGCCTCAAGACGGTCATGACCTTTGATTTTCGTCACGGTGCGGCTTAAATATAGCGGGATATCATAGTCGTTTAAGCACTGTTCGATGTTTCTCGGAAGCCCGCTGGGATACGGCTGGATCTCGAACACCGCCTCCACCCTGGCGCCCTCTAACGTCATGCGCCTTGCCATGATCATGCCGATGTCGCCGGAGCCCAAAATAATCACATGGCGTCCCACCATCTTGTTTTTCAGGTTGATGTACGTCTGGGCCACGCCGGCCGTGAACACGCCGGACGGCCGTTCGCCGGGGATCGAAAGGGCGCCCCGCGTCCGCTCCCTGCATCCCATGGCAAGGATTACGGCCTTTGCCTGGTAAATGAGAAGTCCGTCTCTCGTGGCCGCCGTCACCTTTTTGTCTGCCGTCAGGCCGATGACCGTCGCATCCGTCACGTATTCGATGCCCATGGCTTTTACCTCGTCGATGAACCGTGCGGCATACTCCGGCCCGGAAAGCGTCTCACCGAACCTGGTGAGGCCGAAGCCGTCATGGATGCACTGACGCAGGATACCGCCCAGGCTGTGTTCCCGCTCAAGAATTAAAATATCGCCGATGCCGTTTCTCTTAAGCTCGGCCGCCGCCGCAAGCCCGCCGGGGCCGCCGCCGATGATGATGACCTGCTTGTTTCTGATTTCGCTCATTTCGTCCGCACCTCCCCGGTGAAAAGATAGGAACCGCGCCTCTCATACGTCAGGTCTTCCGGCCGGATTCCCTTTTCCTTCATGAGAAGCTCCGTGATCCTCGTCTGGCAGTAGCCGCCCTGGCACCGCCCCATCATGGCGCGGCAGCGGTATTTGACACCTGTCACGGTCTGGGCGCCGAGAGGCCTTCGGATGGCGTCTAAAACCTCGGCCTTTGTGATGGTCTCACAGCGGCAGATGATTTCGCCGTAGTCGGGATTTTCCTCGATTAACCTGGCCTGTTCCTCGGGGCTCTTGTCACGGAACGTCACAAAGCGGCGGCGGATCGGGTCGAAGTTCGGATTTTCCTTTAAGTCCTCCACCTCTTTTATGAGACGCACAATCTCTTTGGAAATCGGCACGGCGCTCGTAAGGCCGGGCGATTCGATGCCCACCAGGTTCACGGCATGGGGCGCAATGTCGTCGCGCCGTTCGATGATAAAGTCATGGAAGCCGCCTACGCCCTTGGGATTTAGCTTCGGCCGGATGCCGGCAAAGTTGCGGATAAAATACTCTTTTTTCAGGTACGGGAAAATCCGGCTTCCATCCTCGATTAACATGTCCATAATTTCCTGGGTCGCCGCATAGTTGTCCCGCTCGTCGATGTACTCGGTGCTCGGGCCCACCATGATATTTCCGTCCAGCGTCGGCGTCAAGTGGATGCCGAGGCCGCCGGTCTTTATGTTGGGAACCGGGTAGGCCGGGAGCGGCAGCATGCTGCTGACCTTTTTATCCAGGATAAAATATTCGCCGCGGCATGGGTAGATGGTGTACTCGTCGATGCCGAGCATGGCCGAAATTTTGTCGGCGCCGAGGCCGGCACAGTTTACGACCCACCTGGTGCGGATATCGCCGCTCTTTGTCTTTACGGTGTAGATTCCCTGTTCATCGCGGGAAATGGCCGTCACCTCGCTGTCGGTGAAAAATTTCACGCCGTTTTTTGCGGCATTTTCCGCCATGCCGTAGGTGAACTGGAACGGGCTTAAAATGGCTGTCGTCGGCGACCACATGGCGAAGTTTCCGCCCACCTTCGGCGCCTTTTTGTCGATAAAATCACGGCCAACGATCTCGATGCCGCGGATCCCGTTTTTCTCCCCCTGTTCCTTTAAGCCGTAAAGATGTTCCCTGTCTTCTTCCGTAAAGCCCACCACCAGCTTCCCCGTCCGCCGGTACGGGATGTCAAGCTCCTTTGCCACCTGATCGAAGGTGCTGTTCCCCTCCACACAGAATTTTGCCATCAGCGAGCCGGTCTTGTTGTTGAAACCGGCGTGGAGAACCGCCGAGTTCCGGGAGCTGGTCTCCATGCAGACATCCGGCCCCTTTTCCGCCACACAGATTTTTAACTGGTACCTGGAAAGCTCCCTTGCTGCGGCACAGCCTACGACTCCTGCGCCGACTACCAGCACGTCATACGTTTCGGTCATCGTTTTCTCCCTTCCCCTCCCGGCCTTCCCTGGATTTGTACATTGAATTTTCCCCTGCTTTTCGCTATAATAAAACTGTTGATCCGGAAGACGGGAGGCTAAGATTTCTTAGCATTATTATACATGAAACGGCAGAGACAGTAAAAGACATTTTCCGAATAGAGCCATAGCCTTTCGCGCATGGCAGGCCGGCATGGAGGCGCCAATGGAAGAACGGCAGTTTGAATATTTCCTCACCATCGCAAAAGAAAAAAACATATCCAAAGCAGCCAGACGGCTTTTTATTTCCCAGCCGACTCTGAGCAAATATCTGCTCAGCCTGGAGAGCGAGCTTGGCGTCCAGCTTTTTAAGCGGAACCGGAATGAGTTAGAAATCACAAAAGCCGGCGAAATCTACCAGAACTACGCCAGGCAGTTCCTCGCTCTTGCAGGCCAGCTCAAAAAAGAGCTCTCTGCCGCGGAAAACCAGGAAAAAGAGAGCATCTCCCTCGGCATCACGCCGTGGATCAGCGGATACATCGCCTTTCAGATCATGAATACGTTTTCCAAACGCCATCCCGAGGCCAGCCTCAACATCGTCGAGGACTTCGGCGGAAATCTTTTTTCCCTTTTTCTCGACAAAAAGCTGGATTTCGTCCTGTCCAATATCACAGATCCCGTCCGCGGAAAGCTTCCGGATACGGACGGATACGTGCCGGTTCTCCGTGACCGGCTCCTTGTTGTCGTCCCCAGACAGATTTCCGAAGACTTCGGCCTGCCGAAAGAAGACACCAGCTTCGCGGCGCCCGGCCGTCTTACAGGCCTGCCTTTTAAGGGCTGCCCGATCATCACGGGAAAGCCCCACCAGCATCTCCACACCATCATAAGCGCCATCGTGGATTTTTACGGCATCAAGCCGTCCTCGGTCATTGAGAGCCAGAACACGGACAACTGCTTAAACCTTGCGGAGTCCGGTCATGGGATCTCCTTTATTCCGGAGCTTTACACCTAGAACCGGCCGCCTCTCAAAGACGCCGGTATCTATGCTGTCGACGACGAAAAATTCGACTATACCAGGTACGTCTATTTTCACAAAGAAAAAAAGTCCCCCGCAAAGGAGGACCTTCTCGCAATTATTCAGGATGTCTGTCAGGAGCTCCAGGCAAAACGCCCGTAATTTCCAAGGAACGCCCTTGTCCGCTCGTTTTCAGAGCCGAACACCTGCTCCGGCGTGCCTTCCTCTTCGATGGTTCCGTCGGCCATGAAGATGACCCGGTCGGAAATATCCCTTGCAAACGCCATTTCATGAGTGACGATCACCATGGCGATCTGAAGATCCGCCAGGGATTTGATGACCTTTAAGACCTCGCCCGTCAGCTCCGGGTCCAGCGCCGACGTCGGCTCGTCGAAAAATAAAAGCTTTGGCTTCAGCGCCAGAGCCCTTGCGATGGCGACCCGCTGGCACTGGCCGCCGGAAAGCTGGTACGGGTAGGCATCTTCCTTTCCTGCAAGACCCATCTGTTTTATGAGCGCCTCCGCTTCCCTCTCCACTTCCTTTTTCTCCCGTTTCTGAACTGAAATCGGCGCGTCCGTGATGTTTTTCATGACCGTGTAATGGGGGAAAAGATTAAAATTCTGAAACACCATTCCGAAACATCCGCTTATTTCCCGCAGCGTCCGTTTTCCTGCATAGCGGACGGCTTTGTCCCGGTCTGTCCACATGGCCGGCGTCCCCATGTAGCGGATTTCCCCGCCGTCCGGCGTCTCCAACATGGCGGCGCACCGGAGGAGCGTAGACTTCCCGGAGCCGGAGGGGCCGATGATAGACACGATCTCGCCTTCTTTTACGGAAAGGGAAATGTCTTTCAATACGGCCTGCCCGCCGAAGGCCTTTTCCATATGGTTCATTTCCAAAAGCTTCATGGTTCCCTCCTATTTATAATATGAAAGCCGCTTTTCCGCATACTCCATGGCCGCGGCCACGAGAGCGTTAAAGATGTAGTAAAACAGCCCGGCAGCGAAGAAAGCAGCAAGCGACGTCTCCCGGGCGGCGATTTCCTTTGCCATGGAAAACATCTCCGTCACAGCGATGGTGTAGGCCAGGGAAGTGTCCTTTACCAGCGTGATGACCTCGTTTGTGACCGACGGCAGGATCTGCTTTATGACCTGCGGCAGAATGATTTTCCGGAAGGCCTGGGGCCTTGTGTAGCCGAGAAGCTTCGCTGCCTCATACTGCCCTGCCGGCATGGACTGGATCCCGCCCCGGAAAATTTCCCCGAAATAGGCGGCGTAGTTGATGACAAAAGCGATGAACGCGGCCCAAAGGCGGTAGCCGCCGCCGATGGGGATCCGGAACAGGTAAAACGGGCCGAAATAGACCACCATGAGCTGAAGCATTAACGGCGTTCCCCGCATGACCGAGATATAAAATTTTACAAGATTTCTTATGAGGGGATTTTTCGACATCCGCCCAAAGGAGACGAAAAGCCCCAGCGGCAGGGAAAAAACAAGTGTCACCGCGAAGATGGCGGCGCTCACTTTCAGTCCTTCCAATAGCCGCAGCATCATGACTGCCAGTTCCATATCCGTTCTCCCGCTTCTTTTCTATTCTGAAATCGTAATGTCCTTTCCGAACCATTTTTCGGAAATCTGTTTCATGGTGCCGTCCGCATACATGTCGTCTAATGCCGCCTGTACCTTATCACGAAGCTCTGTATTTCCAAGCTTGAAGCCGACAGCGTATTCCTCCGTGGAGATGGAATCGTCAAGGATCACAAACGGGGCGTCCTCGCCGCGGCTTTCCATCTGGTAGCCAGCCACGATTACATCCATAACGACGGCATCGGCGGCTCCCATTTCCAGATCCATAAACGCAGTGTTGTAATCTGCCACCTGATTTAAGCTTCCGAAGCTGTCCATGAGCTCCGGCATGGCTTCCAGCGCCCGAAGGCCGGTGGAATCGGCCTGCACCTCCACGTTTTTCCCGGCCAGGTCATCCTCGGATGCGATGCCGGAATCTTTTCTTACAACAATGACCTGGCTGTTCTCCATATAGGGCTTCGTCCAGGTATATTCTTCCTCGCGCCCCGTCATGGTAAAGCCGTTCCAGATACAGTCGATGGTGCCGGCCTCCAGCTCCATGTCCTTGGAATCCCAGGCGATGGGCTGCGCCTTAAACGTCATTCCCATCCGGTCTGCGGCCTCTGCCGCCAGCTCCAAATCAAAGCCGGTGTACTCCCCGTTTTCATCAACGAAACCCATGGGCGGGAATTCTTTGTCAAAGCCGACGATAAAGTCCGGCTTTTCGGATTCCTCTGCCGATTCGGAGACGGTTTCTGTTACTTCTTCTGCGCTTTCTGTTTCTGCGGGGGAAATGGCCGTTTCTTCTGCCTTCGTATCTGCCGTCTTCCCGGCCGCCGCGGTATTCGTGCCGGAACATCCTGCCAGAGATAAAACCATAACTGCTGCCATTGCCATGCTGATTATCTGTCTTTTCATAATGTTGTCTCCTCTCGTTCTCTGTTGTGGTATCATGGTAGCATACTAAAGTATTTTTGTAAAGCACTTTTTTCACAGATATGGAAATGCCTGCGGAAAATTTGTTTAAAAGGTCTGGAATGCATGCCCGAACGGGGCGTGAAATGCGAGCTTGATATTATAATCCGTCAATTTAGCTTATTGTTTGCAAAAGCTTCCTATATTTCTTATTATGAGAGGCCGCCTGGCGTCCGCCTTCTAAAGAACCGCCTTTAAAGGGCGGCAAAATGGAAGGAAATGGAAAATATAGGAAAAAATTCCTGATTTCTATTGAGGTTTTCCAGCTTGTATGCTATTCTTAATACATGGCAAATGTATGGTTAAAGGGATATTTTTTATTTTTTTGAAATAGTAAAGAAGAAAAAACATGACATAATAAGAATTATGTAGCAGTTGGGGGAAAAGGCATGAAACAGGATTTAACAGGACGGAGATTCGGCTATCTGACGGTGCTTGGAAAAAGCAGCCGGGGTGACGCGCGCCATCCCTATTGGGACTGCCTGTGCGACTGTGGGAATCGAAAAACCATTGAAGAGTCCCATTTGAAAAACGGGCATACAAAGAGCTGCGGCTGTTACCGGAAAAAGGTGCGCTCCGGGCTTATAACTGATCTTTCCGGGCTGCGCTTCGGAGGCCTGACGGCCATCGGGGCGGTTCCGGGAACAGACGGGCGGGATACCTACTGGCTCTGCCGCTGCGACTGCGGAAACTGGATGGTCTGCCAGCAGGATTCCCTCAGACAAGGGCTGGCAAAATGCTGTGAAGCCTGCCGGGATAAACGGCGGGCCGGAAAAGCTCCGGCTGCAAAGGAAGAGAAAACTGACCGGGTACAGCGGATCTCCGGCCGGAAGCTGTATGCAAACAATACGAGCGGCCGGAAAGGCGTCTATAAAAAGGGCGAAAACCGCTGGCGCGCTTCTATCGGCTTTCACGGCAAGGTCTACCATCTCGGGACTTTCCAGACCTACGAAGACGCCGTGAGGGCAAGGCGCGGAGCCGAGGATATTTTCTGCGGCTTTTCCGACGGACACACAGATACATAGAAAATAAGGAGTGGGGATTTTTTCCGGCTGTCTGCCGGGGAATGAGCCACTTTTTATTTACGCGGATGGCGCCTGGAAGGACATTCCTGCAAGTTTTTCCGATTGCTTTTCGCGGCGGGAGCAATTTTATGATCCCGTTATAAAAAATCAAGGGACGGCAAAACCATGCGGCCGTCCGGGGGAAAGGAGCAGCTATGGGTAAAAAGTATTTAGCAGCGTTTCTGGCAGCAGTCCTGATGGCGAACAGCGCAATAACTGGCTTTGCGGCTGTCGGGTCGGCCGGAAACGCAAACGGGGCATCGTCTTCGGCCGGCGAAACTTTCGCTGACGGGAAGAAGGCGACGGATTCCAACGCAGAACAGCCTGAATTTGATGTCGTGTACACGGTTCTTCCGGAAGAACTGGAAGACATGGCCGAGGTCGACGGGCCGGATTCTGTAAAGGCCGGCAAAGACCTGAAATTCCATGTGAAACCGGAAACCGGCTATGAAATCGAAAGCGTGACAGCGAACGGACAGGTGCTGGAAGGAAGCAGGGGCCTTCTGGGGCTTGGAAAGAGCTGGAGCTATCAGGTGGAGAAGGTTTCGGAGGACTGTGAGGTTGAGATTGTTTTGGCGGAAATCGCCAGCACAGCCGCCGGGCAGAATACGAAACTTGTTCTGGCAAACGCACCGGTTCAGACGTCTTCCAATGCGATCCGGGTATCGGAGACTGAGTCGGGAGACACGGATGTTACTTTTAAGTCTTTGAGTGAGGCGGTAACAGAGGCCGCGGATGGGGCGACGGTTTATGTGCTGAGGGATCTCACTGCGACAGAGCGAAGCCTGATTGATAAAAAGACAATCACCATTGACGGGCAGGGGCACACCGTGACCAGAGGCGAAAATTTTACGCTCGCTAGTGATACGAATCGCGGCGGTTATAACGCGGCGATGATTGAGGTTGCCAACGGCTCGAGAGTGACGTTTACTGACATTACGCTGGACGATGCTGGCTTTCGAGAGGGAACCAAATTTGAAGACGCCATAGGAGGCGATGGCGATAAAAAAAATGAAGAAAGAGTCCAAGACGCCATTATCGCAGCATACGGCGACGGGAAAGGAACCATTATTCTTGGAGAAGGGACAACGCTCCAGAATTTTGGCGGCTTATCCGCAGTCCGTATTGGCGGCGTAAACGGGGAAGGCAGCACTCTTATTATGGAATCCGGAAGCAAAATTATTGACGACGGATTTACAGACCGGGAAGGCGGCTTTGCCGCAGTCTGGAACCAAGGCGGTACCTTTACCATGGAGGACGGAGCCGAAATATCGGATGTCTATGGACGTGCACTCTATTCTCAGGACGGCGGGAAGTCGGAAATCAATGGTGTGATTTCCCGTATTACGCCGGTTGGAAAGCCCAATTTTCAAGCATATAATCTCGGGACAGAAGGCCGCGGATTTGGCGGGATCGCTGTGTACGAAGATTCTTCTTCCGAGGTTACGCTTGGGGCTTCCGGACGCATATGCGATATAACAGCATCTAAAAGCGCAGATGTAGTCCTGTTTATAAAGGGCACCTCTAAATTTACTATGGAAAATGGCTCTAAGATTTCTGATATCACGTTAGGCGGTATTGCTGAATGCGACGGTAATAACACAATAAAAATCGATGGAAAAATTAGTAATTGCAGTCTCGAGAACGTCGCAATCCGGATACGCGGCAATAATAATACTTTTGAGTTGCTAGAGCATGGAATTATCACGGAATGCGATACAACAGATGTCGGTGCCATTTATACAAATTCATTACGTGAAAAACTTACAATTTCCGGCGAAATCAGCTATATCACTCAACCAGCTCTCTTTATTGCGGCAAACCGTGGTCAGGGAGAGAATAACATGCCGGTTTGCACCATAACAAAAACAGCAAAAATTCGGAATAATACCGGATATGGTGTTAGAGTCGGCAATACTGCAAAACTTGTAATGGAAGGCGGAACCATATCCGGAAATACGGAAGGTGGAATCCGTATAAAATCAGATAATACGCTTACACCGACCCTCGTCAGCATGACAGGCGGCCATATTACTGAAAATGGAGGCCCAGGCATTCGATTTGAAGGCTCTTCAAAGGCACAGACAATTGTCGATATCGAAGGAGGTATTATAGAAAAAAATGCCCTTGAAGTATCCGCTACCTCTCTAAACTCCGAAAATGAAAACCAGCGTCTATTTATCAAATCCGGAGTTGTAAAGGGCAATAGAAGCGTTAATTTTTCTTCTGAATTGTCGGAAATACTTTCCGGAATAACTCCCGTTGGCACACTCACACTGGATGAAAATTATGCGGATGTCCATCTGGGAAGAGCCAAATCCGATGCAGTAAACCAGATTAAGTCTCTCGTTCAGACAGAGCATCCGGACTGGACTCCCATCGGTACCTCAGCCCTCTGGATCATGCCATCAACAGAGGAATACCACTTTACCCTCACACGGCCGAGTTCTACCAAGAAAACCGGACTCTTTGCCGCATATATCCCGCTAAAAGAAGATGGCACTCCGGCAGACGATGCAGCTCTGACTTTAGAGGAAGTGGAAAATCAGGCGGAAATTGATGTCACCATGAAAAACCTCACACCGGGAACGGCGTATGCGCTTATGTTCGTGAACAATAACGAATACACGCTTTCGCCGGACGACATCACGATTTATACCGGCGGCGGCCAGGGCGAGGAGACCTCGGAATCCGGCTTCCCGACCGTTACATTAAACAACTGTCTGGACAGCATCCGTAAGCTGGAAGTCAATGGCGAAGACACCCCCTTCACAGGTGACGCCGCCATGGAACATCTGGTAAGTCTCCTTTCCGTCAGCTATCAGGATGAAAACGGAAACCTTGTTGACGACGATACGGCAGCCGGTGAATACGAAGTTCATCTGGAGCTTACAGATCCGTCGACAAAACTCCAGATCAATGAAAACGAGGTTGCAGGCTTTGAGCCGGGAACGCTGATTGTCCGTCACACGGAGAACATCAGTGCAGCCCAGGACGGAACCATCACTCATCTCCTTGCAGAAGAAGAGCCAGCGGCGCCAGTGGAACATGCTGTGGCCGTGAAAAAGGCGAACGCAACGTATTACATCAACAACGATAATGAGCGCAGAATAACCAATACCGACGGTATCTCCATCCTCGACGATGATCTTCTTCTCGAAGATGAAGGCGACAACCGTCAGGCGCTTCTGGAAGCAAAGGCCGAAGAAGTCCTTCCGGAAACCGCGCCAGGCGAGGGATACCAGTATGATTTCCATTACCTCGACCTGGTGGATGCATACAACGGAAATGCATGGGTATCTGCCAGCAGCGGCTCCACCGTCTATCTCCCGTACCCAGAGGGAACCGATTCCAGTACCGACTTTACGCTGGTTCATTTCATGGATCTGCACAGGGAATACGGCATCCGCGGACAGGCGCAGGTGGAAGAAGCCATTGCAAACAGCCAGGTTGAGCTTTTCCAGAAAGGAAGCGCCGACCGGCCTCTGGAAATGACAGAAAACGGTATCCGCTTCGAGGTGGGAAGATCCGGCTTCAGCCCCTTCGCTCTCGTATGGAAGGTACCGACCCACAAGATTTTCATCGAGCGGATCAATGATGAAACAGGAGAAATCATCACAACGGATGAGCTGGAGCTTCGTGAGGGACAGCCGTATGACGTGACGTCAGAAGCAAAAAAAGCCATCTCCGGCTATACCTTCAGCCATGTGGAAGATGAAACGCTCTTAACTGGAACCTCCCTGACCCAGGATATTGTCATCAAGTCTTACTACACGAAGGACAAGACGCAGTACACCGTGACAGTCCTGTACCTGGATAAGGACAGCAGAGAGGCCATCGCAGAGCCGTTTATCAAGGCATTTGCTGTCGGAACGGCATATGATGTCTCGGAAGCTCAGGTCACCATTGACGGGTACACCTTTGCGGAAACGGACAAGCCTCTGACCGGACAGGCACCGGCGGACGCGGCTGACCTTGAAATCCGCATATTTTACACCAAGAACACCGACACCCCGGAGCCGCCGAAACCGGAAACCCATACCATCACCGTAAACTACCTCGACGCAGAAACCAGACAGCCCATCCCGAGCGTCCAGCCGTATGCGGAAAAGAAGGAAAGCGGTGCGGCATATGACGTGACGGCCGCGGCAGAGCTCGCCATCGAAGGCTATACCAGGAGCACCGTTGAAGGCGACGTTTCCGGCACAGTAGGAGCCGCAGACATCGTCATTAACGTCTTCTACACAAAGAATGCCGAAACCCCGGATCCGGAGCCGAAGCCTCCGGTTTCCCACACCGTTACCGTTCATTATCTGGAAGACGGAACAGGACAGGTATTAAAGCAGGCTTCCTCCGTTGACGTCGAGGACGGCTCCGCCTATGATGTGAGCCATCTCACCGCAGCAGAAATTGCCGGCTACCGGATCGTCCGCATAGAAGGCAATGCAGCCGGTGAGTCTCTGACCGGTGATCTCGATATCCGCGTATATTATGAAAAGATTCCGGCAGAGACGCCTGGAACCGACGATGAGAATGATGACGATGATGACGGCGGCCGTTCCGGACGCGGCGGCACCTACACCGTCGGCTTAAACGGCAGATGGGTACATATGGATCCGCAGAACATCAACATCCCCATCAGTGCCCCGGTACCGGAAGGCGCGACACCTGTAACAGCCCCGGAATACCATCAGTGGAAGTTTATCCTCAATGACGGCACGGCCTTAAGAAGCCAGTGGGCGTTTGTGAAGAACCCCTATGCCGTCGAAGGACAGCCGTCCGAAGGCTGGTTCTGCTTCGACGCTGACGGGATCATGCAGTACGGCTGGTACCTGGATACGGCCACACAGAAGTGGTACTATCTGCACAGGACATCGGACGGCATGCTCGGAACGATGATCGAGGGCTGGCACTTCGACGAACAGGACGGAAAGTGGTACTACTTAAAGCCGGGCACCGGCGAGATGCTGACCGGCTGGCAGTACATTGGTGAAAAATGGTACTACCTGAACCCGACGCCAATGGCCGTCACCTGGAACTTTAATGAAAAGACAGGCGGCTGGACATACAACGGCGCAGCGGAGCGGCCGTTCGGCTCCATGTACCAGAATGAAATGACGCCGGATGGATACTTTGTAGACGAAAACGGCGTCTGGGCGCAGTAGTCAGTTTTGGCGCAGAGCCTCGAAAGGGCAGGATTTCCAATGGGATCCTGCCCTTTTTCCTGCCTAAAATCGCAGGAATGCTCTTCCTGTTTTCTGTTCAAGCTGTTATAATATAAGCAGATGACAAAGACATGGGAGCGGCCAGACGCCGCAGCAGTATCCGGCGCACCCATACCAAAGAAATCCTTAGTTATTTTTCAGAGAGGGGAGTTTGTTTATGAGCAAGAATCAAATTACCATCACTTGGAACGGCCATTCCTGTTTCACTGTCTCTGCCGACGGTTATTCCATCGTTTTTGATCCCTACGCGCCGGGCTCTGTCCCGGGACTTGAGCCGCTTTCCCTGACTGCGGATCAGGTGCTTTGCAGCCACGAGCACGGCGACCACGGATATCGGGAGGCCGTGACGGTGAACGCAAATCCGGTTCAGAATCCGTTTGAGATCCTGAAAATCGACACCTACCACGATGATCAGAAAGGCGAGCTTCGCGGGCCCAACCGCATCCATATCCTGAAAGCACATGGAATGAAGGTGGTTCATCTGGGAGACCTGGGATGTTCCCCCGATGCGGAACAGATGGAGCTGTTGAAGAAAACGGATGTGCTTCTGCTGCCTGTCGGCGGGTATTATACCATCGACGCCGCCCAGGCCAGAGACCTGGCGCTTAAGCTGGCGCCCCGCATTGTGATTCCGATGCATTACCGCTCCGATACCTTCGGCTATCCCGTTATCGGACGGCTGGAAGCGTATCTGGAATTATGCAAGGACGTGGTGCGGTACGATACGAATACCTTTGTACTGGATGAAGATTCCAGGCCGCAGACGGCTGTGCTGACGCTTAATAAATAGAGGAAAAGGAAAGAGTCCCACTAGATGCGCACCGATAAGGAAGTATCACAAGTAAATGAACTTAACGGCTGACAAAAAGGCTTGCAAACAAAAACAGAGAGCGAATCACTTCCAAAAGTGGTTGGCTCTCTGTTTTTCTGTCTGCTTATTAGTGGCAGCAGCTTAGTCCGCCACAAAATCACACGAGAACTGCGCCGTGTCTCCATCCCATTCGATGGAGAAAACGTCCGATACGATATCCTGACCAAATACATCCGTGATTCTGAAAATCATGGCGTATTGCCCCTCAGGCAGATCTTCCCCGGAAAATACATGGTCTTCATCCAGCGTAAATATTTCTGACTCAACTGTGTCAACTACATGGATGCTGCCATTGTCCAGAGAAACGTGACGGCGGGTCATCACAATAGGCATGCCATAATAGTCATACAATTCAATGGATTTCCGGCTGGGCAGCGAAAGGCTGTTCGCCGTGTCTCCATCCCACACGCCATAAACTTCGAACTGACCTTGAAACACGTCTTCATTCGCATCGGGCTTCACACTGTCCATGGTCAGCGCCTCGTCGTACACATACGCAAGCCGGAACTCAAAATCCCCCTCCGCGCCTTCCCCAGCATAACTGAACGGCGCGCGGTAGAGGATGTATTCCTGCTTTTCCTCCACGATGTCCATCTCGCAGAAGTGGCCGTTTAATGTCGTCCACTCCGCCGGGAAGTCCGTTTCAAACACCCCTTCGCTAAAGTCGCCAAACACATCGGCATATCCGCCCAGCGTAATCCACCCATCGATATCTTCGTCGTATTGGAAGAAGTACGCGTTAACCGCGCTCACTGCGCTGGGGGCACTGGTGATGCGCAGCTGGGGCATTCCCTCTTCCGTCAGGGCAATTTGAGACTGCACGGTGTAATCCGCACGGGAGATATCCTTGACTTTCTCTGTCTGCTCGTAAACCCACTCAGGCGCGGTCCAGCTCATGTTTGCCGCGTCCAAAAAGGCAAGATAGGGCGCACTTTTGCAGCTCCGCGCATAGTGATCCAGCGCGCCAACAGAGGCGGAAGGGTTGTAAAAGAATGAGATGCCATTGGAATAACTGCGTTTGTCGCCTTTTATATTATATACCACCGCGTCGCGCACCGCTTCATACACTTCGCCGGCCACTTCGCTGGAAAGCGCCTTGCCTCGCAGCTTATCGGCCATATCTGCCAAATCCACCATGGTTTCATCATAATAGCGCTGGGCATCCTGCGTGTAGTAGGCAAACTTAAAAAATTCTTTGGGGTAGGCAAGCTTCTGGCTGATTTCCTCAAACATCTCGTCAAAGGCCTGGCTCACCCGGTCAATTTTCTGAAGGTCAATCACAGAAAAGGTGAGAGTAGACGAAGTACTGATCATGCCAAGTTCCGCGTATTTTTGCTGCAAGGAATCGCAGAAAAACCTGCCCACGGCCGCACCGTCGCATTCCGGGGTATCGTAGAGGTATTGCAGCCACTGGGCATAAGACGTTCCCGCACCGGCTACAATCTCTTCTGAAGCAATGAGATATCTGGCGCTGTCCTCGACGGCCTGTGCCGTCTCCAGCGTGGCCATAAGGCAGGCGTCCATTACAAGGGCCTCCAGCTGCACATCCGCCTTTTTCAGCGCAATCTCCAGTTGGTCCAAGGGCATAATGGCATCTCCATGCAGTTCATCCACAACCAGCCCAGAAACACTGCCGCCGCCATGATCCCACATCACCAGCATATACCGTTTTGCCGGATATTTCTCTGCACTCCAGGAAACAAAGTCTGCCAGCGTATCTGCACTGGCCATGTTGTCCTGGGGAAGCTCTTCCACCAGGCTAAACCCGTCTGTGCCGTAGCTCCAGCGCTGAAGATGGTCAGCGGATATGGTAAGGCCCAGGCTCTCCTCTGCATGCCATTCCTGTGTGCCGCCGGTTTCCATAACAAAATTAACCTGGTCGTTGGGTATAACCTGTGAAATTTCCGTCAGGTTGTAGGTTGCCATTTCGCCATCGCTCTCCAGGTCTGTGCCGCACAGGTAAAGCATAACCGTCCATTCTGCACTGGTTTCATTGGGCAGTTCTTCAACGGTGGAACTTACAGCGGAAGATTCCTCCGCGGAGGAACCCTCAGCAGAGGATTCCTTATCAGACATTCCTTCCACAGCTGGCTCTGAACAGCCGAAAAGCAATGCGGCCATTAGGCAAATCACAAGCACTTTTTTAATACGTTTCATACTAACCTCCTACAAGGGCATACAGGATGCCTCAATACATCTGGGCCGCACTGCGGGAATTGTGGTCTCCCTAATTCATGCCCCGGCCCCTCCACAATTAGAACAGGCTGTTTATATACTCGGTGAGTGCTTCGCGGTCATAGTAGCTTTCGTCCTTATCAATGAGGACATCCGGCGCCACGCCCTGATCCACAGCATAGAAGGAACCGTTGGTCACAGTGCTGAGGCGGAGGCGGCTGGATATTTGCCATATGGAACCATCTGCACTCGCCAGTGGCTGCACCGCACATGCGCCGCCGCCCGTTTGCCGGCCAAGCAGCGTGACCTGGTTGGAGTTCTTAAACACAGCCGGCACCAGATTGCCGCAGGAGAAACTGACGGGTGAAACCAGGCAGTAGCGGTTTAAATGGGCAATGCTGTCATTTTCGTCAAACTTGCGGTCGCCGTTTACATCCACCCGGTAGTTCGTGGACGACCGGGCGCCGGTCACGGCGTCTTCCAAATGCAGGTCGCATTCTCCCAGGAACCAGGCTATTGTATAAATGGCCGCATCCGCATGGCCGCCGGTGTTCAGACTCAAATCCAGCACCACATTTTCAATGGGGCTGTTTTCTCTGGTAATCTGGGCGTGGGCATACATGATGATCCCAATGGTGTCGGCAATCGGTTCCCCGCTTGCCAAAGCACCGTAGTAATCGTTATCATAATCCGCAGTAAAGCTGTTGAAGGAGATGTACGCCGTATTGCCAATTTCCTGATAAAAACGCATGCCATCCGGGAAGTACTCCCTGGCCGCCGCGCTCAAGCGCTGCGCGTGACCTATGATCCGGTTGGCAGACAGGGATTGCACATTCGGCTCAACTGCCACGTCACCGGCATAAGGGGAAGCGAAAACGAAGGCGCTGTGCAGGTCATCAATGTATCCGTTGATCACATCGCTGAGCGCCACATTGGCCTCAAGTGCGTCCGTACTCTGCATCGCCTGGTCTATGCCGGTCAGCTCAAACAAGGTGCCGAAAGATGGGATATCGTGTTCGTCTTTCAGGCCGTAATTGAATTGCAGCGACAGGCAGGTTTCAACATAATTAAAGCGCGCCAGTTCCGCGCTGCGCTCACGCGGCTCCACGGAATAGTAGGTTTCGCGCATGTCGCCCAAATCAGTCGCTTCAATCATAAACACCGCTTCTCCGTTGTACGCCAGATTGATATAAAAATAAGCCAGGAACAAGTCGGAGAAGGTCTGCAAGGGCATATACCCCTTGCCGTCCTCATAGATCAGTTCGATGAAAAAGTCTTCAAAGTACAGCCCAATGCTTTCACCCCGGCGCACAAAGGAGGAATCGCCGCGCTGAAAAAGCTCCGGCTCCCCGTTTTCATCCAGCCCGGTATTCGACAGAACATCCAGCTGCTGCTGCGCGTAGCTTGCAGTCGTAAACAGGTTGTAGTCATCCCAGCCAATTGAACTCTCGTCAAAATCAATGGATACCCGGCTGCCATTTTCGCGCACAAAGTCCACCATTTTGCCGTCCGTCTCCATGGTCAGCTGGTAGCCGTCGTCCTCCAGGTATCTCTGCGCATCTATCGCCACTTCCCGCACCGTATCCATATCGACATAGGGAATATCCGTTTGTCCATCCTTGTAATAGAGCGTGATTTCAGACACATTGTCTATGCTGCCCCGATAAAACGGGACTGCTTCAGAACTCAAGTTTACGGTTTGCGGCACCTCACCGGGGGCGGCGGAACAACCCGCCATCAGCAACACCACGCACAGAAAAAGCGCAAAGCCTCTTTTCATTGTGAACACATCCTCCTCATCTGTTTACAGTTTATTGACCGTTCTCCCATATGTAGGGTTCGTCCATCGGCCAGCTCATGCCGATGTTGGACAGGGAAAGCGGCTGTTCGCCTTCCATATAGTAGAAGATATCCAGGGCATCCGGGTTGCCGCCCTCTCCGGTGAAGCCCTCCTGCAAGGTTTTTTGAATGCTGTCCAGGATGGTTTCAGCAAGCTGTACCCCATCGAACATGTGGAATTCGTCCTTTTGCGGGCTGGGCGGGCCAACAAAAAGCGAGGATTCTTCAGACATGCACACGCTCATGCCGCCCTTTCCAGTGGTCACAGCTTCGGCCAGCGTCAAATCCCAGCCGGTCAAATCCGCGATACCCTGGATTAAAATTTCCGGGGTCAACTCCCCTTCATAACTCAGGGGGTATTCTGCAAAGCCAACTTCCCTTGTCCCCACATACAGTGTGGCGGTTTGGCCTTGGACGGGCGATTCCGGTTCTGCCGGTTCCGGCGTAACGGCAAGAGAAGATGCCGAGGTGCTTGCAGAGGCGGGCAGCGCAGAAGACTGTATCGCTCCCGATTCGTTGGAGCCGCATCCAGCCAACAGCAGCACGGCCATGCACACACTGAGCATCAAGGCTAAAAAGTTTCGTTTTGTCTTCATTGTATCATCCCCCGTTAACCTCTTTTGGCAAAAAACCGCATGGTTTCTCTTTCTGCAATTATACTGATGGCGGCACAGCAGGTCAATACTGCTTGCACCAATGATACGTTTTATAGCACGAATCATGTGTTTCCCCTTGTTCTCTTTTCCGGCATTTGCTAAAATGAAAGAAAATGCGTAAAGGCGGTCTGTCTATGGCAACAGAAAAAATCAATTTAGAGAAAGTCGCGGCGCTTACAAAAGAATTGTTCCACGCCCACTATGCGGGGGATTTAGATAAATGGTTTTCCTACCTATGTCCCGACAGCGTTTACCTGGGCACAGGGGAACCGCTATTGTTTGGCGGCAACACCATCCGGGAGCATTTCAAGGGCTTTACCGGGAAAGCAGTCCGCGTGGTTCAGGAAGAGTATTTCCCGGTTTCCCTGGGAGACAAAGCGGCCCAGGTCTGCGGCCAGATCATCGTGGAAAGTTTGGAGGGATCTTTCCGCGTCATCAATCATTTCACCATTAGCTACCGCATGATCGGCGGGGAATTGAAGATGGTACACCAGCACAATTCCTATGAGTATATGCAGCCTCGTGAAAGCAAGATATTGAAACTGGACATGAATACCACGCATTTTGTCCGCAGCCTGCTGTTGGAGCGCCCATCCGGGCGGCGCCTGCCAATCCGAAGTGGGACGCAGACGATTTTCGTCAATCCCAATACGGTCTTGTATGTGCAGAGCCAGCGCAGGAAAACCGAGTTTGTCTGCATTGACCGGGTGATCTCCTGTAACAGCTCCATCGGTGAGATCGCAAAGGAATTGCCGGAATTGTTCTACCCGCTCCGCCGGGGCTATCTGGTAAACACGCTGTTTATCGTCGCCATCCGGCGGTTTGAAGTGGAATTGATCTCCGGGATCTGTATTCCCATACCCGCCTTGACCTATCAGCAGGTGAAACAGGATTTGCAGGGCATCATCAAAGGGGAATAGCGCGGAGGAGCACGAAACGGCAAGAAAAAGCAGAACGGCATAGCTATACGCTATGCCGTTCTGCAAGATACGATTACTTCCCTGCCTCTGTCCGTGCCGACAACTACACTCTATAAGCTTTCTTCTCCATCCAATACGACGGATGCAAAAGCCCCGTCGGCTCATAAAACTCCGTTCCTAGGAATTCAAATCCCAGCTCTTTCAACAGCTTCTCCGACCGCCTGTTTTCCGGATGATGCCCGGCAAAAAGTCCGTCGGCCGAGAGCGTCTCGAAGGCATACCGGATCACGGCCCCGGCCGCTTCTTTTGCAAGCCCCTGTCCCCAGAACCGGCTGCGGAAATGAAAACCAATCTCAAAAACTTTTCCAGCTTCTTTTCCGCCGTCATGGGGCCTTAACCCGCAGCAGCCGGCAAGCTCGCCGGTTTCCAAAAGAAACACCGGCCAATACTGGACACCGAAGCTCTCCCGGGTTCTCATCTCCGTCTCAAGTCTCTTTTTGATATCTTCCCCGGAAAATACCCCCAAGGCGCAGATGAACCGCGTGACCTCCGGCTCGCCCCACAAAAGCTTCGCAAACTCCAGATCGTCCTTTTCCCATACGGAAAACCCGAGGCGCTCTGTCTTCATAAAATATTCCCGCATTGCATTCACGTCCTTTTAAATATGGCGTCTCCACTCTTCCAGACGGTATCTCTGTCTCGCCTTCGCATCCTCAAGCTGCTCTAACATGTCCGGGATGTCCTCGTTGAACGTCCCGGCCAGAACCACGTAGTTGGAAGCGTGGTTGGTGCGGAAAATCGTGCCCGGCGAGTCGATGTTTTTAAGGAACAGCTCCATCTCCTCGACGATCTCGTCCGGCGTGATGAGCTCCATGTCGCCGCGCTTCACTTCCTCATTCATCTCCGTCCCCTCATAAAGGCGAAGCGTCAAAAAGGAGGCGTACTCCGGATTCATCTGGTTGATGAGCTCCGCCGACTTTACGGCATGCTCCCGGATGCCTTTTCTCCCGCCGAGGCCGGAAATCAGCGTCACCGACGTCTTCAGGCCGCAGCGCTTTAGTTTCTGCCCGGCCGCCGCAATCTGTGCCGCCGTCACGTCTTTCTTGATGTGGGCAAGGACTTTGTCGTCCCCGGACTCTGCCCCGAGATAGATGAGCTCCAGCCCGGCTGCCGCCAGTGCCCGAAGCTCGTCCTCCGTTTTACGGAGCACATCCTTTGCCGTCCCGTAAGCGGCAATCCGCTCCGCCGCCGGGAATTTTTCCCGGACATAGGCGAGAAGCTCCAGAAGCATCTCCGTCTTTACCACAAGCGCATCCCCGTCGGCAAAGAACACGCGGCGCACATACGGCCCGTACACGGCATGGCATTCGTCGAGATCCCGCATGATCTCCTCTTTTGTCCGGATGCGGAATTTTTTCTCGCGGTACATGTTGCAGAAGGTGCACCTGTTATGGGCACAGCCAATCGTCACCTGGATAATCAGGCTCCGCGCCTCACTGGGCGGACGGTATAAGGTTCCCTCGTACTGCATGATGTTTTCCTCCTCTTTTTACAGTCCTTCTAAGCTGTCAAGCCGCCTTAAAAGTTCGGCTTCCCTGTCCTCAAACAAAAGCTTTTTATTATACTGGTAATAGCGTTCGCATTCCTGCTCCTTTAAGAAGTCCACGGCGTGCGGACTGGAATTCAACTCCGAAATAAAGCTCACCATCTCCTGACTGTCGCCGAAGGCCGCTTCCATGAAATCAAAAGCATGCTCAAGCATTGCCGCCGTGTCTTCGCAGGCTTTAAAATACGCCTCCCTGTCGTTTCCGAACAGCTCCCGCACCTTGGAAAAGGCCGTCTCCGGCTCTGAAAGCCCCTCACTCTTTAACGCCAGAAGATATCCGTTTAATGCCGCCTCCGCGTCCCGGTACCGGTATTCCTGTTCCCTGGAGAGCAGTTTTGCCTTTTTCTTTCGCTCATGGTCTTCCTGGAATTCATGCACCAGCGCCTCGAAAACCGAGGCCGCGCCTGCGTTCTGCCTGCCCGAACTTTCGATCCCCGCAGTTCCGCCTTCTGCCAAAACCCGCGCCTTAAATTCCTTCAAAACGCCGAACAGAAGCTCTGTCCCCGCTTTTTTCTCCCCAACGCCCCGAAACGCCGTCTCGAGCCCGGAAAGAAGCAGGCTTATGACAGAAAGCCGCTCATCGAAATCTGCCCGGGACGCCTTTCTTATGAGCGTCTCGTCCCGGTGCCCGCGAAGCACCTCTTCGATCTGATATTTGGCCTGATATTTATAGTAAAGCTCCAGATAATTCGCAAAATCCCCGGCAATCTTCGGGTGCGCCGCATACTGAAGCGCCACCTCCCGGTCCACAGGCGTTCCAAGCTTTTCGCAGACCTCTAAGAATCTTGACAAATCCTCCCAGCCCCTCGGCGTGACGAACCGTTTCCCGTCCACCGTGGTCTCCGTCGTGCAGAAATACTGCGGCCTGGCCGTCAGATAAGACACAATGGCCGGATGGATGCGGACGTTCTTCGCATACTCCTTCCAAACAGAAAAATCCGCCTCCACGTCGATCCGCTTCACACGGTCGAGGGTCGCCAGGTCAAACTCCCGGACGGATTTATTGTACTCCGGCGGGTTCCCGGCCGTCACGACGATCCAGCCGTCCGGGATTTTATGGTTTCCGAAGGTCTTGTACTGAAGAAATTGGAGCATGGCCGGCGCCAGAGTCTCAGAAACGCAGTTGATCTCGTCGAGAAACAAAATCCCCTCCGAAAGCCCCGTCGCCTCCATGCAGTCATAGACGGCCGCCACAATCTCGCTCATGGTGTATTCCGTCACATGCTTTTTTACGCCTCCGTACTCCTTTTCCTGGATAAACGGCAGGCCGATGGCACTCTGGCGCGTGTGGTGGGTAATCGTATAGGACACCAGCCCGATCCCGCACTCCCTGGCGGCCTGTTCCATGATCTGCGTTTTCCCGATGCCGGGCGGCCCCATAAGCAGGACGGGCCTCTGTCTTTCCGCCGGAATCACGTACTCCCCGTGTTCATCTTTAAGAAGATATGCATGAACCGTATTCTTAATTTCTTCCTTTGCTCTCTTGATATTCATGTTATTCCCTTCTCCGTCACCTGGCCCGGACATTTTTATCCAGGTCGTCCTCGTCAAGAATCACCTTCATGGCCCAGGGCGGCACATCCACGTCCATATAGTTTTCCTGCATGAACACGAAAGCCGTGTCATATGGAGGCATTTTCACCGGAAAAATCCCGCGGCCGTCGGTAAAATACAAAAGCCCTTTCAGGCTGTCAAACCGGTTTTCCCGCTGCATCTGTTCCACATAAAGGAACGCCGGCCGAAAATCTGTCCCGCCCATGCCGGAAAGCGTCAGATTTTCCATGTATTTCGTGAGCTGATCCCTGTTTTCGATTTTCACATCCTGGCGCACCTTATCGTCGCACTGCAAAATGTGGATGTTCACCTTCCTAAAAAAGCTCTCGCTCTCCGAAAGCACGGCACAGGTCTCCTCCAGAAATTTTTTCACCAGCTCCCCGGAACAGGACATGGACGTGTCGATGACGATCACAAAGTCCTCGATCCGCTTCGTCTCCTTAGTTTCAAGGGGCTCGATGAGCGGCATATTTCCGTAGAGTTCCATGCCGTAGCTGTAAAACACATAGTCAAAGGAATCGGGATCCACCTGCACAGTTTCCTTTAAAACAGAAAATTTCCGTAAAAATTCCCGGTAATCGTACCGCTCCCTGTTCTCCGCGGCAATCTGTCTGTGAAGCTCTTTTTCGTCCTCCGACGCCTCGGACGCAAACGCCTCCATCTCCGTCTGCATCTTCTCCCGCCTGTCGTCCCAGTCCTTCTTTTTGTTCTGATTCGGCATGGACGGCCCGTTTTTATCCTCCCAGCGGGAGTGGTCATCCCGGTAAAATTCAGCGGACATGCGCCCGTATTCCGCCTCGGAAAGCCCCATGGAAAGGAGCACGCGGTAAATCCCCTCGGCAGAAAGGACGGGAAGCTGTTCTTTTAGCCGCCCGTAAAGCTCTCTGCGGAAAGGCGGGACATGCAGGTAAACGCAGGGCTTTTTTAAATCGTCTAACATGGACTCCGCCGCAATGTCGCAGGCCAGGTTCCAGTACCTCTCATCCCGACCTTTCCTGTTCCAGGGATGGCCGAAAAGACAGTGGAAAATCATGTGAAGCTGCATCCTGTTTACATAAATCCGGTTTCGGCGGTATAAAGCAGCCGTAAAGGATGGATCGAAAAACAGGGATGACCCGTCCGTCCCCATCCCGTTTAAGGAGAAATCCGGGACGGGACGCAGGGCGTTTAAGGCGCTGTCGAAAAAGCGCATGGAAAGATACAGTTCATTCCTGGAATTTTTAAGAATATCGGCGCAGACACCGGCCAGCGCCTCGGCTTTTTCCTGCTCCTTAAAAATCGGGGAGCGGTACGGCTCTTCCATTCTCATCCCTCCGTCCTAAAGCTCAAACAGCTCTTTTTTCGCGCCAAACCTCCGGCGCTTTTCCTCCATAAGGCGGCCGGAAATCCCGGCCTTCTTTTTCTCCGACGCCGCAAGAATCAGCCTGTCCAGATCGCTCTGCCCCAGGCTTTCCCCGAACTGCCCAAAGAGCCAGAAAAACAAGTCCTCGTCCTTTACAGCCTGATAAAGAAGCTCTGAAAGGTGTTCCCTCAAAAACGCCTCATACTCCCCTTTTGCCTCAGCGGAAAGCTCCGCCGGATGCCGCAGGCGGCAGACGGCAATTTCCGCCGCCAAAAAAACGTCCTCTTCATATTTTTCCAGCGGGAACAGCTTATCATACCGGTCAAACCGCACTTTTCTGTCCTCAAAGCAGTAGCGGTATTTCTGTCCGGTGCCGTGGATGCTGGAGCTTATGATCCTGGCCGGCGTATTCTCCACCGCCTCATCATAATAAAGGGGGAAAATTAACCGCGCTTCCTCCCGCTCCGTTCCGTCCTCCTGCATAAAAAAGAAGCGCACCGTCAGGCGGCCGTTTATCTCCGTCACAAAATCCCGAAGCCCGGATCTGGCGCCCCGCTCCATGTGCAGGCGGATTTCCCTTATGTTCCGGCAGCCGTTAAACAGGCCGCCGCCGATCTCCGTGGCCGCGCCGTGGACGTCGAAAAGAGAAAGGCGCTCGCAGTTGTAAAACGCATATTTCCCAATCTTCTTTAAGCCGGCCGGAAGATAGACCTCTTCCACGCCCGTCCCCGCAAACAGCCTGTCGGAAAGCTCCGTGACCGGCAGGCCGCCAAGGCTTTCCGGGATAACACAGGCGGCGCCTGGTGAAAAAACCTTTGTCACACAGGCGCCCCCGTCTTTTTCCATATAGTCAAATTCTGTCCTCATAGAATCCTTATTTCAGCTTCCTGATGGGGCTGAATCGGTAATAATAAATGATAAACGCAATGGAAGTAACCGTCCAGCTTAACGGATAGCTCACAAGCGTCGTAATTAACGTCGGGTTAAACGGCGTCACGATGAACACCCAGGCCACACGGAGCACGCAGGTTCCGAAGCAGATCAAAAGCATGGGAACGAACGCGTCGCCGATGCCGCGCAGGGTACAGGGATACACGTTGACACAGATATACGTTACCCAGAACGGAATCAGGAAATGCATGATATTTCCGCTCAATTCCATGACGGCCGGATCACTGGTGAACAGGGAGGAAAGCGGCCCGCCGAGCACCCAGATCACAGCGCCTAACACCAGGGTGATAACCGTGGACATGCCGATGCCCACATACGTTCCCCGTTTCAGCCTGTCAATTTTTCTCGCGCCGAAGTTCTGTCCGGCAAAGGTCGTCACGGAAATACCCATGGCGTCCATGGTCATCCAGAACAGGCCGTCGATTTTCCCGTACACGGCCCAGGCCGCGATGGTGTCCGTGCCGAAGCTGTTGATGTTGGCCTGGATCAGGATGTTGGAGATGGAGTACATCGTGGACTGAAGGCCGGCAGGAAGGCCGATTTTTACCACCTTAACAAGCATCATCCGATCCACCTTCAGTTCCTTTATGTTGAACCGGTAGCACTCCTTCGAGCGGATCAGCGTCGCCATAACGAGGACTGCCGAAATGAGCTGGGAAAGAATCGTCGCCAGGGCTGCGCCGGCAACCTCCATCTTAAGGCCCACAACGAACGCCAGATCCAGGACAATGTTCGTGAGACATGCCGCAATCAGGAAGAATAACGGCCGCCTGGAATCGCCGACTGCCCGGAGGATCGCCGCACCCATGTTGTAGAGCAGGTTCACGATAATGCCGGCAAAATAAATCCGCAGGTAGGTGACGGAGTAGTCCATGATTTCATCCGGCACACCCATGGCCCGCAGGGCGATGGGCGCCATGGTTTCACCGACCACCAGAAAGAGCACGCCGCCGGCCAGCGCCATGCAGAACGCCGTATGGACGGCCTTTCTCACATAGTCCTCCTGTCTCGCCCCGTAATACTGGGACACGACGACGGCTGCGCCGGAGGAAACGCCGACGAAAAAGCCAACCAGCAGGTTAATCAGGGTTCCCGTCGTACCGCCTACGGCCGACAGGGCCTCCTTGCCCACGAACTTTCCTACGATCATGGCGTCTGCTGTATTGTAAAGCTGCTGAAAAAAAGTCCCGAACAGAATCGGGAAGAAAAATATTAAAAGCTGCTGCCAGATAACACCTTCGGTAATCCCGTTATACTGCTGTGCCGTTCCTTCTCTCTTTCCCATACTCTCCATCCTTTTCTCTCTTGTCTGTTTTTCCTCCGAAACGGAGGCATGGCTTGTGCAATAAAAAGAAGCCCGCTTGCGGACTTCCTTTGCTGCCGCGCGCATGTCCTGAAAGCCAATCCGGCCGGACTCTTCGCGGGCGCGCCCCGCCGCACAGGCAATCCGCAGAAAAATCCTGTGCGGCAGCAGACTACGCTGATCTTCCTCTGACATTCCTTACATCATTCTGTTTCTTTACAGCAGTTCCTTCCGCAGCTCCTCGCCGCTCTTTGCGGAAAGGTATGCCGGCGGGATATCGAGAATCGTCCGGCAGCCCGTCTGGCCTTCTTTTGCCATGCGGTATGCGGCGCGGGCGCATGCTGCGATCACCGACGACGTAAATTCCGGGTTGGAATCCAGCTTTAAGCTGTACTCAATCACATGCTTATTCTCCAGATCCCAGCCAGTCCGTCCGCTGCGGATCACGAAGCCGCCGTGGGGCAGACGGCTGTGGTCTCTCTTCATCTCTTCTTCCGTGATGAAATGAACCGTCGTGTCATAATCTGCAAAGTAGTTGGGCATGGTCTTGATCTCGTTTTCGATCTTTGCCAGGTCGGCGCCTTCCTCCGCCACAACGAAGCACTCTCTCGTGTGCTTTTCTCTCGTCGTAAGCTCCGGCGTCTCGCCGCTCCGGATGGCCTCCAGCGCGCTGTCCACCGGGATTGTGTACTGCCTTGCATCCTTTACGCCTGCAATCCGGCGGATCGCATCGGAATGCCCCTGGCTCACGCCTTTGCCCCAGAACGTATAGTCACGGCCATCCGGCAGCACCGCATTCGCATATACACGGTTTAAGGAGAACATGCCGGGATCCCATCCTGCGGAGATGACGGCCACTTTCCCGCCTTCCTTTGCGGCTGCGTCCACGGCCGCATAATGCTCCGGGATCTTTGCGTGGGTGTCAAAGCTGTCGACAACATGGAACAGCTTTGCAAACTCCGGCGTCTGCTCCGGCAGATCGGTCGCGCTTCCGCCGCAGAGGATCATCACGTCGATCTGATCCGTCATGTTTTTCGCTTCGTCTAATGGATATACCTTAACGCCCTCCGTCAGGATCTTTACCGTGTCCGGATTTCTCCTGGTAAACACGGCCGCAAGCTCCATGTCCGGATTCTGCTTTACTGCACATTCTACGCCTTTTCCCAGGTTTCCGTAACCCAGGATACCAATTCTGATTCCCATTTTCTTCCGCTCCTTTTTTGTCAAAAATTCCTGTCTGAACTAATTCTATCAACCGCCCATTCCCGTGTCAACTGGAAATGCCATGATTTTACAGGCTCCGGTTTTCGGGAATTATCCCTGATTTTTTCTGCCCTCCTGCTTCATGAAGACGAACACAACGGCAGCCGTGATAAATTCCGATACGGTCACGACGGCCCAAATCCCGTCTACGCCGAAAACTGCCGGCAGCAGGAAAACGAACAGCACATTTAAGGCCACGCCGCGGAGAAGTGTGATCGTCAGGGACTTTTTCGGCCGCACGGTGGCCTGGAAATACGTGCCGCACATGATGTTCCACTCACACGCCAGAAAGCCCAGGAAATAAATCCGCACTGCTGGCACAGCCATGGCAAGAATTTCTTCCGTCGGCTCCAGAAACAGATAGGTGAGCTGCGTCGGGAACAGCATGCCCAGAGCCGTAAAGATACAGCCGGCAAGGAGCGCTACCCGGATTGCAAGCCGTTTTGCCTCGGTGATCCGGCCGGTTTTCCCTGCGCCGAAATTGGCGGAAAGGAGCGGCTGAACCGCCTGGGAAAGGCCGTTGCTGATGGAAACCACCACGAGGGAGGCGTTGCTGATGATGCCGTAGACGACGACACCGAGATCTCCCACATAAGCGAGAAGCTGGCGGTTAAAGAGCAGCATCACAAGGCCATTGGAGACCTCAAGAATGAAGCTCGACAGGCCGTTTCCCACGATTTCTTTCGCTTTTCTGAAGCTTGCCCCGCGCTCCGGCTTCAGCCGGTTCTCCGGCGAAAAGAAGTGGCTGCACAAAATGGCCACCGTAAGCGTCGTCCCCATGACCGTCGCAAGGGCCGCGCCGCCCATGCCCCAGCCCATCAGGAAAATGAAGACATAGTCTAAAACCACGTTGGTGACGCCGCCGCTGATGACGCCGGCCATGGCGAGCTTCGGCGCCCCGTCGTTCCGCACAAAGGCCTGAAGAAACGACGACAGCATGAAAACCGGCGCCCCTGTCATCAGGACACGGCCGTAAGGCACCATGTATGCCTCCATGGAATCCGTGCTTCCGAGAAGTCTTGTCAGCGGATCAAAAAACACATGGCCGCCGATGAGCGCAGCCGCGGCCGCTGCCACCACCATGATAAGCCCCGTCGTAAAGTACCGGCGCGCCTCAACCTCTCTTCCGCTTCCGCGGGAAAAGCCGAACAGGACGCTGCCGCCGATGCCGCACATCATGCCGATGCCGTAGTACAGGCTGTACAGGGGCAGAAGGATGTTTAAGGCCGCGATGCCGGGCGCGCCGATTCCGCGGCCGATCATCATGGTGTCTGCAAGGATGTAGATGGATGTCACCAATGTGGCGCTGACGGACGGCACAAGGTAGCTTAAAAATACCTTTTCCACCGGCGCTTCAAGCAAGTTCAGTTGTTTCATAGCATTTTACTTAACAGACATTGAAATTCGTGTTCCGGTACCCGGCCAGAATGCCTGCCATTTCCTCTCCGTATTCATTCTTAAAGTCTTCCATGACCTCCAGATTCACCGTCTCGCCTTCCGCGCCGAAAATCGCGGCGGAAACTTCGCTGAACGACCAGTAGGAATGGCCGCAGTGGTATTCAAAGGGGCGAATCCCTTCCGGGCGCTTCTCCACGGCCTGACCGTCCTCAAAGCCGGAATCCCGGATAATCTGGATGCAGTAATCGTGATCATGGAGCGTCTGCGGCACCTCGTAGACCATGTCCGGGTTGAAGCCGCGGCAGATGGACGCGTCCAGGACGCTGCAATATGCCAGGCCGGCATCTTTCAGCCCCATTTCCTTAAATTGCGTATGCCATGGGCAGCGGTGAATCTGCATCACGTAGTCAGGCCCGTAGCTCTCCACTGTGACCTGGTTGGAACAGCCCAGCTCTTCCACATCCTTTGTGTTTTTCCACTCGCCGTACCGGCAGTACGTCTCATAGTTTAACGGCTGCCCGTCCCGAATGGCTCTCTGGGCCATGCGGCGGCCGCGCTGTTCCGCGTAGTAGCGGACTGCATGGGTGAACGCAGCCTTTCCCCTCTCGCCGAAATGTTCGGTCAGATGGACATAAAATTTCGCGGCGATGAATGCATGTGTCTTTTCATTGAATCCCATAGATTGTTTCCCCTTTCCATTTTGATATATGAGTCGGGAACCGCAAAGCGGCCCGGCATTTCCCCAATGATTTCCGCTTAATGATTTCCGTTTTTGGAAATTGCTTTCGGCCGCCTACGTCTCCCCGCCCAGGGCGTCCGAGAGCGCCGCAAACTGTTCCAGGGTCAGTGCCTCCCCGCGAACCGACGCCGGAAGCCCGAGGGCGTCGATGGCCGCGGCAATCTGTTCCTTTGTAAACGGCAGCTCCGGCGAGTTGTTAAGGCCGTTCTGGAGCGTTTTCCGCCTCTGGTTAAAGGACGCACGGATTAGCTTGAACATGAGCGCCTCGTCCTTCACCGTCACCGGCTTTTCCTTATGCCTCGTCAGACGGATGACCGCGGAGCCCACCTTGGGCCGCGGAATAAAGCAGTTCGGCGGCACGTTTGCCACGATTTCCGGCTCTGCATAATACTGGACTGCCAGGGACAGCGCCCCGTAATCTTTGGAGCCGGGCCCTTCTTTCATCCGGTCGGCCACCTCTTTCTGCACCATGACCGTAATGTTGTCCACCGGCACGCCGCTCTCAAATAACCCCATAATGATCGGCGTCGTGATGTAATAAGGAAGATTTGCCACAACCTTGATGGGCTTTCCGCCGTTGTACTGCTCCGCCAGCGATTTTATGTCAACCTTAAGAATATCCTCATTGATGATTTCCACATTCCCGTATCCGGCCAGCGTCTCTTTTAAAATCGGGATCAGGTTCCTGTCGATTTCCACTGCCACCACCTGCCTGGCGTGCTCGGCCAGGTACTGGGTCATGGTTCCGATGCCCGGCCCGATTTCCAGCACGCAGTCGTCCTTCGTCACACCGGCTGCCGCAATGATTTTCTCCAGCACATGGGTGTCAATCAGAAAATTCTGGCCGAATTTTTTCTGGAACATGAATTCATATTTCTGTATGATCTCAATGGTATTTTTCGGGTTTCCCAGATTTGCCATTCTCTACTCCTGTCCCGACAGCCGGTAAAGGCGTCTCGCATTTTTTTCTGTTTCTTCGATGATCGTTTCCTCCGGAAGGCCTTTGATTTCTGCCAGCGCCTTCACCACATACGTGAGGTTTAACGACGAATTGCGCTTTCCCCGGTTTGGCACCGGCGCAAGGTAGGGGCAGTCCGTCTCTAAAACAAGCTGGGATAACGGCGCATATTCCGCCGTTTCAATCAGTTTTCTGGCATTTTTAAAGGTCAGGACACCGCCGATTCCGAGATAATATCCCATGTTCAGGTACTCTCTCGCAATTTCTGTGCCGTAGGAAAAGCAGTGGATAACGCCGCCCGTGCTCTCTTTCTGCCAGGCCTTCATGATGTCAAGCGTGTCCTTTGCTGCGTCGCGGCTGTGGATGACGACGGGACGATCCGCCTCGGAGGCCAGGGAAAGCTGGCGCTCAAACCAGTTTTTCTGAATCTCCCTTGCCGGCTCGTCCCAGTAATAATCCAGTCCGATTTCCCCGATGGCAACTACTTTTTTTCCTGCGGAGGCGGCTTTTAACCACTCCATATCCTGTTCCGTAAGCTCTCCCGCCTCGTTTGGATGGACGCCGATGGCCGCATAGATGTGCGGATACTGCTCTGCGAGCTTTAACGTGCTCTTGCAGGACTCCATGCTGGCCCCGATGTTGACAACCGTGCCGATGCCCTGTTCCGGCAGGGATTTTATCAATTCGTCCCGGTCGCCGTCAAAGGCCTCGTCGTCGTAGTGGGCGTGGGTGTCGAATATTTGATACATAAATGTGTGTGCTCCTTGTGTGGGTGTTGTGTACTATGGCTATTATAGCCGATTCCGGCTTAACAATCAATACGGGGAGGGCGGGGGTATGCAGACGAAAGCGCCGGAACACATGCGTCCCGGCGCTTGCTGCATAGCCTGAATCGTTACCTGATCTCAGCCCCTGCCTTGATATCCTTTTCCGGCGTCATGACTGCCAGGTTGCCTTCGTCGTCCTCGGCGCTTAAAATCATGCCTTCGGAGATCATGCCGGCCAGTTTTGCCGGCTTTAAGTTCGTCACAACCATCAATTTCTTTCCGACCATCTCCTCCGGCTTGTACCATGCCTTGATTCCGCTGATGATCTGTCTTGTCTCGGAGCCGATCTTAACCTGGAAGCAGAGAAGTTTTTTGGACTTCGGAACCTCCTCGCACTTTACGACCTCGCCGATCTGGAACTGGAGCTTTGCAAAGTCGTCATAAGTGATTTCCGGCTTCTTCTCCACGTCCATTCCGCTCTCTTCTTTTTCTTTCTCCGGTTTTCCGGCATTCTCTTTTTCGGCTTCGGCAGCTCTCATGGCTTCCACCTTCTCCATGACCTCCTTGATGTCCATGCGGGCAAACAGGATTTCCGGCTTTTCCGTCACCTTCGTCCCGTTCGGATACAGCCCAAACTGATCCATGGCCTCCAGATCACGCTTTTTGGTGTTAAGCTGTGCCAGGATCTTTTCAGACGTTTCCGGCATGAAGGAGTGGAGCAGGGAGGCGCCGATGGTGATGGCCTCTGTCAGGTTGTAAAGCACCGTCGCAAGGCGGTCTTTCTTCTCTTCGTCCTTGGCAAGAGTCCACGGCGTCGTCTCGTCGATGTATTTGTTGCTGCGGCGGAAGATGTTGAAAATTTCCGTGATGGCGTCGGCCACGCGCAGCTTATTCATCTTCTCATCTGCCTTCTTCACGGCATCCAAAACGGCGGCCTTCAAGTCCTCGTCCACGGCCTCGCAGACATGTTTGTCCTCCACGATTCCGCCAAAATATTTGTTTGTCATGGAAACCGTGCGGTTCACCAGGTTTCCCAGGATGTTTGCCAGATCGGAATTCATCCGCTCTACCATCAGCTCCCAGGAAATCACGCCGTCGTTCTCAAACGGCATCTCATGGAGCACGAAATAGCGGACGGCATCCACGCCGAAGAAGTCCACAAGCGTGTCGGCGTACAGCACGTTCCCCTTGGACTTACTCATCTTTCCGTCTCCCTGAAGGAGCCACGGATGGCCGAACACCTGCTTTGGAAGCGGGAGATCCAGAGCCATCAGGAAAATCGGCCAGTAGATCGTATGGAAGCGGATGATGTCCTTTCCGATCAGGTGCAGGTCAGCCGGCCAGTATTTCTCAAATTTTTCGCTGTTTTCGCCGCCGCAGTCATAGCCGATTCCCGTGATATAGTTTGTCAGGGCGTCCAGCCAGACATAGGTCACATGCTTCGGGTCGAAATCCACCGGAATTCCCCACTTGAAGGACGTTCTCGAAACGCAGAGATCCTGGAGTCCCGGAAGCAGGAAGTTGTTCATCATCTCGTTTTTCCTGGATACCGGCTGGATAAATTCCGGATGCTCGTTGATGTGGTCGATGAGCTTCTGGGCATACTTGCTCATGCGGAAGAAGTACGCCTCCTCCTTTGCCGGCTGCACCGGGCGGCCGCAGTCCGGGCACTTGCCGTCTACCACCTGGGACGGTGTCCAGAAGGACTCGCACGGCGTACAGTAGAGGCCTTCATAATGGCCCTTATAGATGTCGCCCTGATCGTAGAGCTTTTTAAAAATCTTCTGTACCTGCTTTTCATGGTACTCATCCGTCGTGCGGATGAATTTGTCGTAGGACGTGTTCATCAGATCCCAGATGCGCTTGATTTCCCCGGCCACGCCGTCCACGAACTCCTTCGGCGTCACACCGGCGGCGGCAGCCTTCTCTTCGATTTTCTGTCCATGCTCATCGGTTCCCGTCTGGAAATATACGTCATAGCCCTGCTCCCTCTTGTAGCGGGCAATGGCGTCGGCCAGAACAATTTCATAAGTATTTCCGATATGCGGCTTGCCGGATGTATAGGCAATGGCCGTGGAAATGTAGTACGGTTTTTTACAGTTTTTACACATAATTTCTCCTCCTGCCTGGTTCCTGGGGGCATCTCACTTACAAATAAAAAACCCGCCTTTATATTTAAAGACGAGTCATTCCCCGTGTTACCACTTTAATTCAAACCGGCCTTACGGCCGATTCCTCACCGGCTGCACCGCCGCATAAATCACCTTTGCACCGGATACAGTCTGACACGCTAACGGGCGCTTCCGTCACGACCTAAACCTCCCGCCTTCGCGGGCCCTTCAGCCATGCGGCTCCGGGACCATCTTCACCAGGCACTCCGCTCCCCTTTCTCACCAGCCGGGGTCTCTGGACGCTTCCCTCCTGCCTACTCTTCCCTTCCAAGCCTTTCTCTTCATAAATTTTATTAGTCCCAGTTTATCCTGTTCCGTTCCTTTTGTCAAGGCGCTGAGCGGAAATTTGTGACAACAGTTCCGCCATGCAGGCATGTACGGCAAAATACCGCGCGGGAGCTTGCTCACAGAGCAGCATTTTGCCGTATGTGGATATAGGGCGAACGCCCGACATGAATAATTTGACGGCCAATGCCATTTTTCGTTAGCCAATGTAATGGAATCCGTCAAATTATGAATGGCATGGCGGATCTGGCAAAATGTCTCGCGGGCATACGGGGCAGCTTCCCGGCATTCCCGCAGATTTTCAGGGATACGGCCGCCTGCGGCGAAATATATTGAACATATATGTAAATCCGGAGGTCTGAAAATGAATCTCAACCATGTTCCCGGCCCGGATTCTGCCGGAAAACGCCCGGGCCAGCTTTTCTTTCCGGCTTTTTTCCGCAAAAAGAAAGCCGCAGCCATGTTTTTCATGTCCATGCTGGTTTTCTGTGCCATATTCTTATGCGGCTGCCAGAAGGAACGGATCGACGTTCCCGGGGAAACCGGCGAATGGCTCTCGTCCGGCCGCGATCCTGTCCGGTCGGAAGAACAGGCTGCGTGCCAGGAGAGCTTCTCCGATTTCTGCCTTAACCTTTTTTGCAGCGAGGCGGCCGGAAATACCCTGGATCTCCACTATACCCTGAAAAACCCGGAAAGCTGGGGCATCAACCCCGGCGAGCCGTCCCTCGGGAGCTTCCATCTGGCAGACATGATTGCCGCCAACCAGGAAATCCGGGAGCTTAAGGACGTGCTCCTGTCCTATGACCGGGCGCTTTTGTCCCCGGAGCAGCAGTTTGTCTACGATGTTCTCCTCGACAATCTGGAAACCTCCCTCACCTCGGAGGGCATGGAGCTTTACGCACAGCCTCTTTCCCCGACCATCGGGACCCAGGCCCAGCTTCCGATCCTGCTTTCCGAATACTCTTTTGAGACCCTTAAGGATGTCGAAGACTATCTGGCGATCCTCTCCCAGATTGATGAATACTATGGCCAGCTCCTCACCTTTGAAAATCAGAAGGCGGAGGCCAGACTTGGCCCGTCGGACGCTTCCATCGACGGGATCCTGGCCTCCTGCCGGAGCTATCTCATCGATCCCGAGGACAATTTCCTCACCGAGACCTTCCGGACGCGCCTGGACGGCCTGGAGGGCGTGACGGAGGAACAGAAGGCCGACCTCTCCGCCCGCCATGTAAAGGCCATACGGGAACATTTCATTCCGGCTTATGAACTTCTCATAGAAGGCATGACGGCGCTCAAAGGGCGCGGCATCCACGACGGCGGTCTGGCCCAGTATAAGGACGGGAAGCAGTATTATGAATATCTCGTAAAAGCCGGAACAGGCACCTCCTACACGATCCCTCAGTTAAAAGAGGCACTGGCCCGCCGGATGGAGGATGATTTGACGGCCATCAGCCGGATTTTCCTGGAAGACCCGGATTTTGACCCGGATTCCTGCATGTTTTCCCTGACAGAGCCGGATAAAATCCTGGATGACCTTCAAAGGCAGATCAAGCGGGACTTCCCGGCGCTTCCGGATTATTCTTATGAGATTAAATACGTCCCGAAATATCTGGAAAGCTCCTTAAGCCCTGCCTTTTATCTCACGGCTCCCTTAGACGACTTGAACCAGAATGTCATTTATATCAACAACGGCTCTGCCGGCAGCTCGGACGATCTCTACACGACTCTGGCCCATGAGGGCTTTCCCGGCCATCTCTATCAGACCGTCTATTCCAGGAGCCATGCTGCCTCGCCGCTTCTCTCTCTGCTTGGCTGTTCCGGCGCAAACGAAGGTTGGGCGACCTACGCGGAAAATTACGCCTACACCCTGGAAAACGGCCTGACCGAGGCGCAGGGAACCTACTTATCCAGCCTGCGTTCATTCTCCCTCTGCGTCCACAGCCTGCTCGACATCGGAATCAACTACGACGGCTGGAGCAGAGAGCAGGCCGGCGAGTTTATCCGCACGTATTTTAACGCCGACGATGAGACCGTCGAAAATCTGTGGCAGACTATGATCGACAATCCGGCCAACTACCTGGAATACTGCTGCGGGTACATAGAAATCATGGAGATGAAGGCAGAGGCAGAGGAGGCCCTTGGCCCGTCCTTCAACCTGATGGAGTTCCACCGGTTCCTCTTAGACATAGGGCCGGTTCCTTATTCGGTAACGCGGGAATATTTTTCGCAGTGGCTGAAAAAGCAGTGACGCGCCCCCGCAGGGACACTGGACAAAAGGAACAGAGTTTAGTATGATAAAGACAGATAGAAACGGTTACATTTCTTGCGATAAAGGAGGAAAATCAGCATGAACGAAGTCATGAACGCAATCCTGACAAGAAGAAGCATCCGAAAATTTACAGACGCCCCGATCCCGAGAGACATTTTGGAGGAGCTGGTAAATGCCGGCCTCCATGCGCCGAGCGGGAAAGGGAGACAGACATGGAAATTCACGGTTATCACGAACCGGGACATGATCGCGCGGCTGACCGATTTAATCGGAAGCGAGCTGGCGCGGGAGAACTACGACATGTACCGCCCCACCGCCATCATCATGCCTTCCAACATCCGTGACGGTATCTGGAGCCGCGAGGACAACGCCTGCGCTCTGGAAAATATCTTCCTGGCCGCCCATTCCTTAGGGATCGGCTCCGTCTGGATCAACCAGATGCAGGATATCTGCGACAGGCCGCAGGTACGGGCGCTTTTGGAAGAGATGGGCGTCCCGGCAGATCATGTGGTCTTCGGTATGGCTGCCTTGGGCTATCCGGCTCCCGATGCCCCGGTAACTCCGATCAAGCGGATCGGCCAGGTAGCATGGATCGAATAGGCATTTATCATCCACGGCCCCGGCTTCTGAAATACGGAAGCCGGGGCCGGAATTTTACAGGCGGTTCCCAAACCGCTGTTTTCTCTTTACCATTTATCGCAGTGGTACAGATGTCTCGGAATACCGTCTACCATGATCGGCGGCACATCTCCCTGGATCAGCGGGCGCACGTAGTCGAGGAATTCCTCCGTCACATACGTTCCGTCTTCGTTGATCCATTCTCTCGGAACCACCTTCTCCACGTTGGAAACCTTGTGGACATTCTGAAGGCTGGTGGTACACTGGTACGGATCGTCCGAAATCCGCTTTAAGATTACCATTTCACCGGTGTCTCCCTCATCAGCGGCCTTCACGGCAGCACCGCCGACCTGGAACGCCTCGATGATGTCGATTCTGGAAACCAGGTGGGAAGCGGCACGCTGGAGAGTGGAAAGCTCGATTCCCCTCGTCTTGCAGCCGATTTCATTGGCAATCCGGCAGGCCAGGTAATTGGCCGTTCCGCTTAACTGCTTATGCCCGAAAGCATCCACGTAATCCACGCCGTCGGTCAGCTCGCAGACATAGCGGCCATCCGCCAGGCGGATTCCCTCGGAAACTGCCACAACAACAGACTGCTTCGTCTCCAGAAGCCCTCTGACCTTCTCCACAAACTTGTCCACGTCAAAGGGAAGCTCCGGGAGATAAATCAGATCCGGCCCTTCGCAGTCCTCTCCCTTTGCAAGGGCAGAAGAACCCGTCAGCCATCCGGCGTTGCGTCCCATGATTTCAATTACCGTAACAAGGCCTTTTCCATACTCCAGGGCGTTGCTGTCGCGGATGATTTCTTTTGTGGATGTACCGATATATTTGGCGGCGCTTCCGTAGCCCGGCGTATGGTCTGTCAGCGCCAGGTCATTGTCGATGGTTTTCGGCACGCCGATGAATTTCGTCTTATAGCCTTTGACAATCGCATAATCGGACAACTTTTTGATGGTGTCCATGGAATCGTTTCCGCCTATGTAAATAAAGCTTTCAATCTCCAGCTTCTCCAGGATTCCAAAAATTTTCTCATAAATCTCCGGATCCTCATGGATTTCCGGAAGCTTGTACCGGCAGGAGCCAAGATAAGCAGCCGGCGTCCTTTTTAAAAGCTCCACGTCCAGGTCATTCCGGATGTGCTCCGACAGATCCACATATTTTTCATCCATCAGTCCCTGGATTCCATGCAGCATTCCATATACTTTTTTTGCCCCTCTGTCCATGGCCGTACGGTAAACACCAGCCAGGCTGGAATTTATCGCAGCCGTGGGGCCGCCCGACTGGCCGACAATCACATTCCCCTTCACAATAGGTTCCTCCTCCATATTTTTTCTCAGCATCTACTATACGCTATTTGAAGCGATTTTTCAACTATTCTCCGCACAGGCAGGCCTGCTATTTCAGGCTGTTTTCTGCTTCTTTTTCCCGGAACCACAGATTCAGCTTCATCAGCGCCTGTACTAAGGCCTCTGTCTCCCGGTCTCCAAGCCCGTTCATGATGCTTTCGATCATCTCGTGGTGGAACTGTTCATGGTGGCGGTACGCCTTCCTGCCCTTTTCCGAGAGCGAAATGTAGACGATCCGTCTGTCCGCCTTTCCGCGCTCCCGCACCACGTATCCCTTTTTTACCAGGCTGTTCATGGCAATGGTGAGCGTCCCCATGGTGACGGAAAGCTCCTTTGCGATGGCAGACATATTTTTTGCCTCTCCAATCCCAATGGCTTCGATTACATGGAGGTCATTGTTTGTGATATCTTTAAAATCCTGGTTAATTAACGCCCTCTGCTCGATTTCCATCACGTCGCGGAAGAGCCTGACAAGCAGTTCGTTCAATGTTTCAAAGGTACTCAATGGATTTTCCTTTCTCTTCTATCCTGCCGGTGAAAAATAGTTTGAATGCAAAAGTATTATATAACAGGACCGAGTGGTGCACAACTGGAAAATCAAAATTTCTCAGTTAAAATTTCTATACCCCTTGAAAACACTGGTGTTTCCAGCGTTTTCGCCACCTCGGTTTGGCCCTTTTCCCTCATTTTTTCCCTTGCGAGAAGAAATGAGGGAAACTTTTTTCAGGCCGTCCCTACAACCTTATCCAGCAGCCTTGCGGAAGTTCGCTTGGCCTCTCTGGTGGCGTGGGCGTAAATGTTCATTGTGGTACTTACATCAGAATGTCCCAGCAGCTCCTGCACATCCTTGGGTGCGGCTCCGTGAGAGAGAAGGTTGGTCGTATATGTATGCCTCAACAGATGGAAGTGAAAGTCATCCATATCCCCGATTTTCTTTCGGGAGTATCGGCATACGCTGCTGACCGTTGCAGGTGCTTCATAGGCTCCATCAGGCCGCAGGCAGACGAAGGAAACCTGGGTGTAATCTTCCGGCGGTGTCTCTGTCCGGGGCAAGGAATAGACCTCGTAGTAGGTGCGATTTTTTTCCTTGACGATGCGATAGTAGTTTTGAGAGTACAATGGCCCGTATTTGATGCTGTTCAGCATTTGCTCCTTTTTGGCTTCCCGCAGGATAGCCGCCAGGGTGTCGCAGAAATCCACGGTACGGATTTTCTTACGCTTGGTGGGGCCGATCTGCGTTTTCTTCCTTACGGAGTCATACCGCATACTCCGGCGAATGGTGAGGCACTGTTCCTTCAGGTCGATGTCCTGCCAAGTCAGCCCGCACACCTCGCCGATACGAAGTCCGGCGAAATAGGCGATCTGGATAGGCAATAACGCGGGATTGTGCTTTTTCTTCAAAAGCTCATTCAGCGCCAAATACTGCTCATGGGAGATTGTTGGCGTTTCAACGGGAAGGTCGCCTGTGCCATCTTCGGTGAACAGCTCATATTCATCGTCTTTGACCCGTTTCACCACATACTGCATCGGATTGAAGGTAATCAGCCTTTTGGGGAAAACTGCAAAGCGGAAGGAATTTTGAAGCACTGCCGAATACTGGCCCAGCGAGCCTTTGCTCAAAGCCTCAACGGTTTTTCCATCGGGACTTGTCCCTCCGAAGCTCAACAAATCCATATAGCTTTGCAGATGGTCGGAAGTTACCGTCTTGAGCTTGCGCTTACCAATGGGGTGCTTCTTGATGCGGGAAACAGTGTTGATATAGGCTGTCACAGTCCCATCGCTCAACGAACCGGGTTTCAGTTCTTCCTCCACCCACATATCCAGCATATCTCCCAAAGTGATGTTCTTGGCCTGCGCCAGAAACATCTTGGTTTCATAGTCCTCCATCGCCTTGCGGAGCAGAGACTCGGTTTCACTCTTGCTTTCTGTTCCCGGAAATTCTTTCTGGACACGGTTGCCGCTGGCATCCTCTACATAAAAGCGATAGTACCACTTCTTTCCTTTCTTTCTTACAGATCCTTTTGCCATAGCAAACTCCTTTCTATGCTGGCAAACGGAACCGTAGTGATGTGTCACCCTGATTATAGCAAAGGGTGGCTTTCCTATCAAACATACCGCTTGCTAAATTTCAAAGTTTCTATGTTCAATCCACCGCAAGGACCTGATTGCGGTCCAGAAGGTCACGGCCCTCGTTGATCTGCATAAAACAGCAAATCACATCCACGCGGACAATAGACTTGCGCCCAATCCGCAGAACCGGGATTTTTCCCCAATCCACAAGGCGGCGGAGGGTGTTGCGTCCAATGCCGGTATAGTCGGCAGCTTCTTCAATCGTCATGCCGATCTTACCAAAGCCCGCAGGCTGAACAGCGGAGTATCTTTCTGTATGAGTACGCCCGGAAGTCCCGGACGGAATATTCGCATAACAAACAGGCGAATTTGAAGTCATAATTGTTCGCCTCCTTCGAGAACAAAAAAGCAGCCGCGCCGATCTGGTTGGAGCCGTTGTAACATACGGCGCACTTCGGCGCGGCTGCCTTGACTTTTCTGTAACTTCAAGCCCGCTGTATTTGCCACGCATCCCCAGCGGTGGGGATATTACAGGCCGCCCCTGGCAGGGCTGTCATAACTCCGCAGCATCGTTCAAAGCGTGTGCCGCAGGGTTCCCCCTCAAGTCTGTGGGAGGTCGTGAGAAAGTATCTTTAACCCCCGCGCTGTCATCGCGCCCGGAGTGCCTGTCCGGGTCTAAGGTATGCGTTGATCGCTCGGATAGCTTGTCCCATCACCTCCTTGAAGCTATCGTCATGGCGGCGCACCTTATGTCGCTCATCACGCGGGTTTCGTACCTGCAATACCGTATATTCAGTTGTCATGGTTCTGTGAAGGGTGAGGAAAATGTGTCCTTCACCTATCACATTTTTTAAGGCCGTTTGTTAGCTATTTTTGAGGCCCGCCGCGAACTTTTTTGAAATTTTTTTGATTGCCCTGGCAAGTGAGAGGGAGACGCTGGCCTTCGTCACTCCTTCAAGCCTGGCAATCTCGGTGACAGACTTCCTCTCAGCATAGTACAGCCAGATCCGGCGATACTGCTTTGCGTTCAGAATGGTTTTCAATGCAGCCAGCCGTTTCTCCCGCAAAGTCTTTTCCTCTGCTTGGACATCTGCCTTCAAAAGCTCAGAAAAAAATTCATCCTCGGCAGACCGAACCGCTCCGACTACATCCAGGTAATCATCCAGAGCCACCCGATTATCGTTGAAGCTCCGGCCTTTCTTTTCTGTCTGGTGGTAGTCTGCATCAGACCAGGCTTTCCATTTCAGAAATTCTTCCTCGCTGGAAAAGTCTGCGCGGGTGAGCCGGATGCGGCCGCTAACGCTTATGTATATAATGCTGTCCTGATCGTGTTTGTTCAGGGCGTATTCGCTTTTCTTATCAAACATACTTGTCCTCCATTTCAATTCAGGGGTTGACGGGTGAATTGAAATGGGGACGGTGGAGATCGGCACCCTACGGAGAACCGCAGGATATGACAAAAAACGCCTGACTGGATATAATCCAGCCAGACGCTATCTGGTGTATTTTGATGTTGCCTTACATCGTATAGTTCATCTTCTTGGGTATAAATCCCCGTTGCCGGGGACGGGCTTTTTTTGGCAGGTAAATTCCTGCCGGATTATGTCGAAACCCTCTGTGCTTCACGGCGGCTCCCTCCTAAAGCCGCCGTAACATTCAGCACAGGGTCGTCATCCTCATAAGGGCATGGAGAACGGCGGCCTTGAAATGTATTTCAAAACCGCCGCCGGGTGAAAATGTAAATTGCGCGCACAAAGCCACCTGCCCCGCAACGGTTTTTTTCTTTCCCCGTTTAGCGGGGCAGGATAGCTTATCTTATTCGGTTTATTCTTGCTCTTGTGCGGCTGCCTCTTTCAGCCGTGAAAAGCTCTCATCGCTGATAATGTGTTCAATCCGACAGGCATCGGCCTCCGCAGTTTTTGGGTCAACGCCTGCGGCGATAAGCTGCTCGGTAAAAAAGCAATGGCGCTCATAGATTTTTTCGGCAACCTCGCGGCCCACATCGGTCAGATGGAGAAAGTGATCTTCATCCATTGTAAGAAAGCCGCCGTCCCGCAAGACAGCTACCGCATGGCACACGCTGGGCTTTGACACCTCCATGTGCCGGGCCACATCTACGGAGCGCACCATACCTAACTTCTTTTTCAAAACCAGGATGGCCTCTAAATAATCTTCACCGGATGCGGTGGTATGTCGCTTTTTCTCCATTTGTTCCTCCCATGCCATTCGTACCAGTAAAGAAAACATAATGGCTCCTTTTTATCGCTGGGGTTTGTCGCCAGACAATTTCCAGTTAACTGCCTTTTCTCTAACATTCACAAAATCGGCATAAATACCGGGCTGCCCCATCAACTCCTGATGTGTACCTCGTTGGACAATTCCGCCATTTGCAATAACAACAATCTGCTGGGCGTTGCGAACCGTTTTCAGTCGATGAGCAATGATGATAACAGTCTTATCCTCTGTTAGTTTCTCAATGGCCTGCTGGAGTTCCGCCTCGTTTTCCGGGTCCACACTGCTTGTTGCTTCGTCCAGAATGATGATAGGAGTATCCTTCAAAATAGCCCGCGCAATCGAAATCCGTTGCTTTTCGCCGCCGGATAGAGTAGCGCCGCTCTCACCAATGACGGTATCATAGCCGTTTGGAAGTGCCATGATAAAATCATGGCAGCACGCACTCTTTGCCGCTCGGACGACTTCTTCATGGGTTGCATCCGGTTTACCAAACTTAATGTTGTTCTCGATGCTGTCCGCAAAGAGAAAAACATTCTGAAAGACCATACTGATATTAGAGAGCAAGCTGTCCAGCTTATACTCCCGTATGTCGGTGCCTCCCAGTTTGATGCACCCTTCATCTACATCCCAAAAACGAGCAATCAAGCTGCACAATGTCGTTTTCCCGGAGCCAGATGGCCCGACTATCGCCGTAGTGGTTTTTGCAGGGATCGTCAAATTGACATGGTTCAAAATTCGGTGATCGCCATAAGAAAAGCCAACATTCTGCAATTCAATCGTGGTATCTTTCGGAGCAATATCTTTGCCGGACAAATCCATTACTGGTGTATCGTCAATAGCGTTCACCTTGTCGATGGAGCTTTCTATTAACCGAAGGGCAAAGGACTTTCCCCCCGCCGCCTCCAGTTCACTGAAAATCAGGAAGGAGGCAACACACATCAGCAAGCAGTACACCAGCGTCATGCTGCCTTGCAGATAGAACAGGATAGAGCAGAACATGATTGCTACACTCGCCAATCGCAAAACAAACAGTTGCACCATTCCGTAAGGTCCGAAAACGGTTTCCAGTTTGGTATTGCGTGCGCGGCTTTCCTCAATGGCCTGTTTCATTTTCTGGTTTGATCCGCCACCGAGATTGAAAGACTTTACAATGCCCATACCCTGGATATATTCCAGTGTAGCACCTACTAAGTCCTCCTGCGCCGCCTGCCGTTTAGGAGATACTTCCTGGGATTTCTTTTGAAGTACGGAGTTACAGAGCAAAAACAGCGCAATCCCCAGGCAAGCCAGCAGACCAATCCTCCAGTCAAAGAAAAACATCACAATGGTAATGACCGTTACATGGATAAAACCGTGAATCACTGTAATCAGAACCGATGGCGCATTATTCTCCACATCGCTGATTGTTGTGGTGACGGTGGAAGTCAGGTCTCCCAGGCTATGGCTGTTAAAATAGCCCATCGGCATATACTTCATCCTGTCGCCTACATGGATGCGTTTATCCGCGCACATAAAATAGCCAACTCTTGTTTGTGAAAAGTCTGAAATATAGCTGCAAACGATTTTTCCAATCACCCCTGCCAAAAGAAGCAGAAAAGCGAACAGAATATCCTGCCCTGTGATTCCTTCCACCAGTCCATTGAGGATCAGAAAAAGAGCGCCGATCTGAAACATATCAAAGATTGAGTGCAGCAGGCTGAACACCACTGACTTTTTCAGAACCCCTTTCCAGCGGCCAGAAAAAGCATAGATTTTCTTTAAGGCAGTAATCATGCCGTTGCACCTCCTTCATCACGGCTCCCAATATGGGCCTGCCACATTTCTTTGTAAAGCGGGCATTTTTGCAGAAGTTCCCTATGTGTTCCGGTTGCCTCGATCCGCCCTTGATTCACCACCACAAGCTGATCTGCGCCTGTCACTGTATAGAGCCGATGAGCGACCATAATCAGAGTCTTGCCCTGTACCAATTTAGAAATAGCCTCTTGAACCAGACTTTCATTCTCGGGATCAAGGTAAGCTGTTGCCTCGTCGAAAATAATAATAGGGGCGTCTTTCAGCATGGCTCTGGCGATGGCAATTCGCTGTCGCTCACCCCCCGACAAGTGGCCGCCTGCACCTCCCACAATCGTGTCATACCCATGCTCCAGACCCATGATGAAGTCATGGCAACCGCACTTTCGGGCAACATCTTCTACTTCCTGATCGGTGGCCGACAATCGCCCCATACGGATGTTTTCACGGATACTTTCATCAAAGAGGTAATTATCCTGCGATACATAAGACACATAAGAGGAAAGCTGCGACAGGGGAATCTTCTTCAAATCCACCCCGCCAAGAGTAATCACGCCGGATGTTGCCTCCCAAAAGCCAGTAATCAATTTAGTAATCGTTGACTTACCAGAACCGGAAGGCCCTACTAAAGCTGTCATCGTTCCAGGTTGTATTGTCAGATTGATATGGTCCAATATCGGCTTCGGGGCCTTCAGGTCATAAGAAAAGGAAACATCCTGGAAGTGAATAGCAAGGTCGTGAATATCAGCATCGTGGTCCGGCCGCACCATTTCCGGGGCATCCAGCAGATTTCCAACCTCTTCAACAATCGTGCCAAGCTGTGAAATATTGTCAGTAAATTTAATCGCTCCCAAAATCGGGCCGACAATACCCAGGGACAAAATCATAATAGTCAGAAAAACCGGAGCGGACAGGGTTCCATGTTGATACAAAATTGCACCAATGGGAAGAACCGCCAACCAAACACTGGGCCAGATCGTATTGCTCATAGACATAAACAACTGCGTGTCCTTCATCCAGTCAACCGCATAACGGGCATCGTCATTGACCGCGTCGGAATACTTCTGATAAGAGTTGGCCGACTGATTGAATGCCTTGATAACCTCAATACCGCCTACATACTCAATAATCGTGGCGTTCATTTTTTGAACCCGTTTCATCAAGCCGGAAAATCGTTCGCTATACCCCCGTGACATTCCCATATAGCACAGAAAACCAATGGGCAGGGTCACAAGAGAAGCCAGTGCCATGCGCCAGTCTAAAATAAACAGATAGACAATAATACACAGCGGGACGAACAGATTCGATGTCATCTCCGGCACCAGATGTGCGAGGATCGGCTCCATGCTCTCTACCCGATCAACGATGACATCTTTGAACCGGCCAGAGGACTGATCTATGATGTAACCCATTGGCACCCGTGAGAGTTTGTCGGCAATTTTAATACGGACTTCTTTCAAAGTCTGGAATGTCGCGGTATGAGATACGGTTGTCGAAAGGGTAGAAAAGAGCAGTTTTAGTGTGAAGCCGAGCAATATTACACCGCACCACAGCGCATAAGTGTTTAGGGCAGTCACGCCATCAATCAGACAAAGCATGATATAAGCGATGGCGAAGTATGGGACCATCCCGCAGGCCACGCCCAAGATAGCCAGGATGATGGAGAGCGCGTAGGCTCTCCGATGTGCGCCAGCCAGTTCCCATAACCGCTTGACTGGCGATGGTGTCTGTTTCATCATCTCTTACCCTCCATTAAAGCAATACGGGGCAGTCGGCTCCTCCCGACCACCCCGCATCGCAAAACTTATGTTATTCTGCCGGAGTGATCTGTGTCACATCCAGGAAAGCATAATCAGAAGCAAAGTTATAATCTGCAATCTTGTCCGTATTGTAGACAATCATATCCATCTGGTGAGTGAGAGGAACATCCAGCACCTGGTCAAGATCTGTATTGATGAGCAGTTCAAACAGCTCCCGCAGCCGGGTATCATCGTTGCAGGTCTTAAACTCGCTCAATGCGGAAATAAACTCATCAGAGTTGTCTAACAGCGGAATGGAAACATCTTCTGGCATTTGAGCCATCATCGCAGAGAACCAGCATTGCGGCATGGCATAATTGAAGAAACCTGCGGTCATAGCGGTAATATCCCATCCCGTGGGTTCCATATAGCTTGCGTACCATTCCATCTTTTCCATGCTCTTGATCTCAACTTCAATTCCAACTTCAGCAAGCTGGCTCTGGATCAAAGTTGCGATGGAACCGATGGTGCTGTCATCCGTGGGGCAGGTAAAGACCACATGGAGCGGAGTCCCATCCTTTTCCCGGATTCCGGTGGATTCGTTCATGGCCCATCCGGCCTCGTCAAGAATCTGATTGGCACGATCCACATTGTAGGTATAATCTATCGTGCCGCAAATATCCGAGTATGGAGTTCCATCAGGTACAATGGTATCAGCCACAGGCTCATAGCCATAGGTCAGGCCCTCGGAAATTGCCTCTTTGTCAATGGCATACGCCAAGGCCTGGCGCACACTCAAATCAGACAGATTTCCATTGAAATTCAGAATGATATTGCGGACTGTGGAGCCGGAAGGAGCAAATTTTCCTTCAATCCCATCAATAGCAATCGCCTGATTGTAGTCCTCATAGCTCAATTCAGCCGATCCATAGATCAGGTCGATTTCGCCGGTTTGGAGCGCCTGCACACGAGAGGCATTGTCTGGGATGTACTTTGCAACGATTTTGTCGTAATAGGGCTGTTCACCCCAGTAGTTCTCATTGCGTACAAAGGTGGTGTACTGGCCGGCCACATATTCGTCATAGATGTAAGGCCCGGTTCCGGCATACCCGTTGACTGTCTGGAAATCGCCTTGGGTAATCAGTTTGGGAGAAATCATAGTGCATACATCCGGCCAACAAAAATCATTGATATATGCAAAGTACGGTGTATCGTAGGTCAAGCGGATGGTGTATTCGTCCACCGCCTCAATATTGGTATAGTTGACAACACCGGGCAGCGATGCAAAAGAAGGATTGATGTGCCAAGACTCAATATTAGCAATCGCCGCCTCTGCATTGAAGGGTTCCCCGTCATGGAAGGTCACACCCTGCCGCAGATAAAAGGTAAGCTGTGTGCCATCTTCACTCAGTTCCCAATCTTCCGCCAGCACCGGCTGGATCTCCCCATCCACATATTTCACCAGGCCCTCATATAGGAGCTTCTGAGTGGGGCGGTTATCCGCAATCATATAGAGGGGAGAAAGGGTTGTTGTTTCGCCAATCGTGGCGATGTTCAGGACCTTTTCGCTCGTTTCCGCTCCGCTTGCATCATCAGCGGTGTCACTGCTGCTGGGGTTTCCACCACAGCCAGCAAGCAGGCCTACACACATAACGGCGGCAAGAGCAAGTCCCAAAACTCGTTTGGTTCGTTTCATCTCATTTCATTCCTTTCTTTGTTCTTGTATTTATCGAACGGCTTTTTTAGTAATTTTGCCGTGTTCGATCTCATAGATGACCTCGCAGAGCCGCGAGGCAACTTGAAGGTCATGGGTAATGACCAAGTAGGCGCAGTCATGTTCCTGCTCATATTTTTCCAAAAGTTGAAGGACCGCTTCTGTTGAAATTAAATCAAGACCAGCGGTAACTTCATCTAAAATCAAAAACTCCGGGGAGATAGATAGGGAGCGCAACAAAGCAAGCCGCCGTTGTTCCCCACCGGACAGTTTTCTGACCGGAGTATCCAAAAGACTTTTTTGTAGCCCCGTTTGTCCCATCAATTCAGCAATACGGCTTTTCCGTTGCGTGGAAGAAAGATCCGTCAGGTTCACAAGGGCTTCCTCTACATTTTTGGATGTACTCCATGCCGGGTTCAGGGTTCCGCCTGCGTCCTGAAACACCGCCTGAATCTGCCCCCTATGCTTTCGCCATTCCCTCAAGCCCCATTTTGTGGTATCTATGCCGTTGATGAGGACGCGTCCCTCAGAGGGGCGCTCAAGTCCAATCATCAATCGGGCCAGGGTGCTTTTCCCGCTGCCGCTTTCTCCCATGATGGCAATACTATGGCCCTGCTCCCATATCAGGGAGGCGTGGTCCAATGCACAGAATGTTTCCCCCTGCGCGTCATAATAGGTCCTGGTGAGATTATCTAATTCAATGCGGTCCATTTCCAGTTCACCTCCTCCCGGTGGCAAGCCGCCTCGGCAAAGCGTTTGGTCCACGGCTGCTGCGGATTGATAAACAACTGCTCGGTTGCCTGGGTTTCGATAATTTCCCCATGCTCCATCACATGCGTGATTGAGCATAGAGCCTTCATCGCCTCAGTATCATGTGAAATGAAAAGGATAGCAGCGTTTTTCTGATACTCCCGCAAGAGTTCCAGCAACAAGTCCCGATTTGCTTCGTCAAGGGCGCTGGTTGGTTCATCTGCCAATACATATTTGGGTTTTGTTCCCAAAATCAAAGCCATAGCAATTCGTTGAAGCATACCACCTGATAGTTCACCGGGATATGCGCGTAGCACTCGTTTTGTATCGGTCAGATTGACTTGCCGCAGCACATTTTCCGCAAGTTCATGAGCCTGTTTTTTATCCGTACCTGTGTGCATACGGAGTGTTTCAATAATTTGTCGATCCATCTTTGCGTGTGGGAAAAAAGCAGTCATAGGATTTTGTGGAATAAATCCAATGGTTTTCCCGCAAAGGCCTCGGCGTTCCTTCGCTGAACGCTTTAATAGGTCATCGCCATCCAACAGAATTTGCCCTTGCGGAACCTCCAGATCACCGCCATTCATCCCCATGATGGATTTGATTAAAGTGGTTTTGCCGGAGCCGCTGGCTCCAGTTAGCCCAATACAAGTCCCTTCATCAATAGACAGAGATACACCTCTTAAAATCGGTGCATTGTTCTTTACTTTCACGGTCAGGTTCTTAATCTCCAGCATCATGCTCCCTCCTTTTCCAAAAGCCTCCCCAAGTAGTTGAAGCATAGGGAGCTGATAAAGATAAAGAGGATCGGGTAAAGAAGCAACTGCGGATGTGTTCCTGCCAAAGCCCTGGCATCGGAAAGCATAACGCCCCAATCAATCACATCATCGCCCAGCGAAAGGCCGATGAATGAGAACCCGGAAATGGCAATAATCATTTCCGCGCAGGAGAGGCAAATAAATTGCACAATATCCCGGATAATATTAGGAAGGATATGTACCAGCATGATCCGTATTTTGCTTGCGCCGCAGGCAATCGCACACATGATGTATGCTTTGTCATACTCCACCTCAATCAAAGTTTTGACCAGCTTAATCATGCGAAGGATCAGCGATGCTGTCAGAGCCACCAGCATGGTGGGGATACTGTTCCCCCAAATACCAATAAAGATAATTAGATAAGCCACCGGCGGGATCGCTGTAACCGCGTTCAAAATACTCTCGGCAAGAATGTTCCTGCGACGCCCTGTCTTTGCCAGTAGGATGCCAAAAAAGATACCAAGCACAATGACAATGGACGATCCGACCAGCACAATACCTAAAGTTGTTTTCCCTCCTTCAAGAATGCGCGAAAACTCGCAGCGACCAAAATCGTCTGTGCCAAACGGATATTCTGCGCTGCTGGACAGATATTTGTCTCGAATATTTGTGGCCGTCGGATTGTGGGGGGCAAAAAACGATCCGAACAGGAAAAAAAGCAATATTACAATCGGGATTGCATACGAGAGAATATGTTTTGTCCGCCTCATAGTCTCGCCCCCTCTCTTGAAGACGTATCCCGCTGCAAGATCCGCCGCAGTACATCCGAGAGGATATTGAACATCACCAACGAGAACGCCAGGAACAGAATTGTTGCATGGATAACTGGCGAATCCCGATACAGCACACTGTCAATAATTAGGTAACCCAGTCCAGGCAAGGAAAATACGCGTTCTACAATAGCAGAACCTGCCATACAAAGGCCGAGCATCTGACAAAAGCTGGGGAGGAGCGTCACTACTGCGCTGGGAAGCGCATAGCGCAACAGGATTTTGCCTTCAGAGAGCCCTCTGCACCGGGCATAGAATGCGCTGTCTTGCTCCATCTCTTTCTCAATATTGTTCGCCAGCATGGGTGAGAATAGGGCAATACATCCGATAGCAATACAGACCGCCGCAGGAAGATACCGCATCAGCCCTGTATTCCCCACCACCGATGTCAGACCGAGTTTGACAGCAAAAATATCGAGGTAGGTGCTGGCAAAGAAAAAGGATGGAATGGATACTCCGGCAATACACAGAAAAATCAGTGCATGACCAATCATCCGTTTTCGTGTTAAGTAACAAAGGCATCCGAACAGCAAAATGAAAACTGCTTGGATAACAGCAGAGATTAAAACAATCGTTACTGTTATTCCAATGGCTGTCGTGACCTTTTCAAACACTGGCTGTCCGCTGACAAAGGACTCTCCGAAATCTAAATGGAGTGCATCGCGCACCCATGTAACATACTGCACAGGCAGCGGTTCATTGAGACCCATATCCTCCCGTAGCGCCTCCATCTGCTCGTCTGTAAAACTAAAAGCAGCAAATGATCGGCGGGCATACGCTTCTGCCGGATCAATAGGCGAAAGACGCACAAGCAGGAAAGAAATCAGCGTAACAACAACAAGCGTTATCAGCATTTCAAGGATCTTATTGACGATAAATCGCCTGGTTGCCTTGCTCATCTACATCCCTCCTACAAAAAATAAGCTTTGCGGTTAGACTTAGCTAACCGCAAAGCTTATAATACCCCATATTGAACTATTGCTCCACTCCAAGAAGCCTCAATCTATCCAAAAAGCCAATCAATTTCTGCTCTTTCGGTATTCGCTGGGTGACCGCCCTATAATTTCCTTAAAGGCGGTAGAAAATTTATTTGGATTTTCGTAACCAACCATTCCCGCTATTTCTGCTATCGACATCTTTGTAGTAACCAGCAGCTTGGTGGCAGCTTGCATTTTGTACTCGCGCTGAAATGCATGGATCGGTTTTCCATAGACCGCCTTGAAGCAGTCTTTCAGGGCGGTAAGGCTCATTCCATATCTATCCGCCATACTTTTTAATGTTTCTCGACTATCTAATTGATTTGCCAACTCACATTTTAGTGCTTTAACTTTTTTGATTTGGTTAGCAGAATAGTATGCAGCAGTCTCAAAATTCTCTTGCGGGAGCATCTGGGAAAGCAGAAAAAGACTTTCCAATACTTTTAACCGTAAGTACCCCATAGGAACTGTATCTCGTACTTCACAGATTTCTTGAAACACATGACGCAGATTGGGAGGTGTCCTAATAACCGAACAACAGTGGCCGACACAGAATTTATCTATCAATTCTTTCAGATTTATTGAAACATCCTCCACAATATTTTCAAAAATCAGTCCGGTTATATCTAAGTCGATAATAAACGCAACTCCATCGTAATATCCAATAGGAAATTCTGGTGGTTCTCGTTCAGGAGATAGAAGACTAACAGCAAAATCTCCTTCACCCAAGTAGGTAATAAAGCCATGCTTATACTCACATTCAAATCTTCCGGCGCGACAATATGCTATTTCTAAAATGTTTGGCATTGCTCTATTTCTCATACGACATGACGAAGCCTCAAAAGTAGAATACGCTAAATCAATACCAGGAAATAGATGGTAGCAGTGCATAAATCCGTTTGGCGTATCACATTGCATTTGGTACTTAGTTTCATTTTCGTTTTCTTCCATGACTTTTGCTTTGGTTCCAAAAACATCTGGTTTTACTATTTCTGCGTTTTCCATTAACCGCATTTAGGAAAACATCCCCCTTCTTGTGGTTAGTCGCGGGTAACTCAATATCATATTAACACAATCACAGAGGAAAGTCTATTTAATCATAATCTAAGCCTGTTCAAGTTTTTGAATTATAAAATGAAGAGAAAGTGCATATCACATCATTCCCAGCACATTCTATGAACAATAGAATGTAATAGGGTGATGTGATATGCCGAATGTAAAAGATTGC
>OLPX01000199.1_pt1 | contig 68660 bp, 68 predicted proteins | sample 1672491 | NCBI WGS metagenome assembly OLPX01 (sample SAMEA3136692, study PRJEB25190) | human gut metagenome | biome: human gut; feature: human-associated habitat; material: faeces | place: Austria | collected 2013
TTTGTAGTTAAAAAATGCTGTATTTATGCGGCATTAGGCGTTTCGCAAACGCCTATCTAATGCAATAAAATAGGAGGTGAGCCTGGTGGCATTAACGGAAAAACAAAAAATATTTTGCGATGAATATCTGATAGACCTGAATGCTACCAGGGCTTACAGAGAAGCATATCCTAATTGCAAGAAAAATAGTTCTGCGGATGCAGCGGCAAGAAAATTACTCGGAAATACTCGGATTCGGGAATACATCGAAAAAAGATTGGAAGAAAAAGAGGATGCTTTGGTTGCGAAGCAGGATGAAGTGCTTCAAACGCTGACCAGAGTTTTGCGCCGGCAGGAGATGGATACAGTGGTCGTTACCTGTAAAGAGCGAAGTAGTAAGTATGATGAAAAAGGCAAGAAGGTGACTATTGAGAAAGAAGTTCCGCAGTTGGTTCGGGTACCAACAAAGGTAAGTGATTTAAATAAAGCTGCAGAGCTGCTTGGAAAACGATATGCACTGTTTACGGATAAAGTCGAGACGGATGTTGATATGGATCTCAATATCACGATCGACTACGGAGACAAAGCAGATGCAGGTTAATATCCAGGCCAACAGAGTATTCAAGGAAGTAGACGAAAGCCGTAAGCGCTACATTGTACTTAAAGGTTCAGCTGGATCGGGGAAAAGCGTAGACACGGCACAGAACTATATTCTAAGGCTAATGAAAGACCCGGGAAGAAACCTTTTGTGTGTGCGAAAATCAGACGTGACGAATAGAGATAGCACTTTTGCAGAATTGCAGAGTACTATTTTTCGCATGTTCGGCGATCACTACAAGAAGTACTGGTATATTAACAGCTCCAACATGATCCTGGAATGTAAGAGCAATCACAATCAGATCATATTCCGAGGCGTCAATGATGAGAAGCAGAGAGAAAAGCTAAAATCAATCACCTTCAAGCGAGGAAAGCTTACGGATGTTTGGATAGAGGAAGCCACAGAGATTACACAGTCAGATTTTGAAATCATCGATGACCGACTTCGAGGTATATTGCCGAAGGGATTATTCTACCAGATCCGGTTAACATTCAATCCGGTATCGGCGCATCACTGGATCAAGAAAGTGTTCTTTGATCGTGCCGATCCGGACGTACTGACGCATCAGTCCACCTATGAGAACAACCGTTTTATCGATGAAGCATACCACAGACGTATGCTCCGGCGTAAGGAAGTAGATCCAGAAGGATACAGAGTCTATGGTCTTGGTGAGTGGGGCGAAGTTGCCGGACTGATTCTTAAGAATTATGTTGTAGAAGAATTTGACCGTTCCCCGGAAAGATTCGATTACATGGTTAATGCACAGGACTTCGGATTCAACCATGCGGATTGCATTGGCGAGGTTGGCTTTAAAGACGGAGAACTGTTTCTGTGCCGAGAATTGTATGTGTATGAAATGGATACAGACGAGATTATCAGAGAAGCAGAAGGCAAATTCAGCAAGAAGCTCCGGATGTGGTGCGACTCCGCCGAGCCGGACCGAATCAAGATGTGGCAGAAAGCCGGATACCGGGCAAGGGGTGTCAATAAAGAGACGAACAGTGTCCATGCACAGATTGATTATTTAAAACAGCACAGGATTCACATCCATCCATCCTGTGTAAACACCATAAAGGAAATTCAGCAATGGAAGTGGAAGAAGGATGAGAAGACCAATACTTATCTGGAAGAGCCAGTTCCATTTTTTGATGATGCAATGGCGATGCTTCGTTATTCCATCGAGGAAGAGCGTAAAGTACGACCAAGATTGAACCGGAATGTGAAAGGAGGCATATAGGTGTACAGCTTATATAGATTACCGGCAACGGAAGAACTGACAGACAATAAACTAACAGAGTTCATAACGAAGCACAGTGCAGAGTGTTCTTTCCGCTATCAAAGATTAAAAGATGCATATGAGACAGATTATCCGATATTCCATGAGCCGCTTAAGCCGAAATGGAAGCCGGACAACCGTATTGCCGTGAATTTTGCGAAATATATGGTAGATACAATGAATGGGTTCTTTATCGGACATCCGATTAAGTTGCAGGTAGAAGACGGAAATGAGGATGTCCAGAAGTATATTGAGTTTGTGGATCAGTACAATGATCAAGACGATAACAATGCAGAACTTTCCAAGATATGCAGCATTTATGGCAGAGGGTACGAGATGTACTATGTGGACGAGCTTGGAAATATTGGTATCACGTATTTATCTCCAATGGATGCATTTATGATTTATGATGATTCCGTTCTGCAGCGGGAGCGATTCTTCGTCCGCCTGTATATGGATTCCGACCAGGTCTTACATGGCAGTGTATCGGACGAAACAGAAGTCCGCTGGTTTGTCATGAAAGGAAAACTTATCTGGGAAGAAGAAAGCAAGATACATGGATTCGACGGTGTACCCGCTACAGAGTATTCGGAAAATAAAGAGCGTATCGGCATCTTTGAGCCGGTGCTTACGATGATCGATGCGTACAATAAAGCAATCAGCGAAAAAGCAAATGATGTAGATTACTTTGCGGATGCTTATTTGAAAGTACTTGGTTCTAAACTGGACAATGACGATGTGAAGCATATAAGGGATGACCGGATCATTAACTTCGATGGCGATACAGAGAAGCTGATCGTGGACTTCCTGCAGAAGCCGAACGGTGATACAACGCAGGAGCATTTGATTGACCGGTTGGAGAAGCTGATATTTCAGATCAGTATGGTAGCAAATATCTCAGATGAAAATTTCGGGACAAGCTCCGGCATTGCAATGAAATATAAGTTGCAGGGAATGAGCAATCTGGAAAAGACAAAGGAGAGAAAGTTTACATCCGGCATGAACCGCAGATATCGCTTGATTTTCTCGAATCCCGTGTCTGGCATGAAGAAAGATGACTGGGTAAAGATACATCCGCATTTTACGCCGAACTTCCCGGCGAACCTGCAGGAAGAAGCAGAAATCGCAAAAAGTCTGGAAGGAATTGTCAGTCAGGAGACGCAGCTTAGTGTTCTGTCCATCGTAGATAATGTGCAGGATGAGATAGACAAAATCAATTCGGAACAGGAAGAGTTAAAGACAGATCCGATTGTATCACAGATGTTTGCCGATGGAAGTGACGGTGATGGAAGTGCCGAAGAGTAGTGATTACTGGCGAAAGCGGGAAGAAGAGAATCTGAAAGTCAACAGGAAATCCGAAGCGGAATATGAGAAGGCAATCAATGATACATACAAATATATGCTGGATCAGATCCAGAAGGAAATCAACGGATTCTATGCGAAGTATGCAAGAGCAGAAGGTATAACCTTGTCAGAGGCAAAGCGAAGAGTATCAAAGCTTGATATCGAGGAATACGGACGAAAAGCCGCAAGGTACGTCAAAACAAAGGATTTTTCCAAGCAGGCGAATGATGAGATGCGGCTCTATAATGCAACGATGAAGATTAATCGGTTGGAACTTCTGAAAGCAAATATCGGCCTGGAGCTTGTAGTAGGATTTGACGAACTGCAGAAATATTTTGAAGAAAAGCTCACGAATCGAACAATGGATGAGTTCAAAAGACAGTCGGGAATCTTAGGAAGAACGGTGCAGAATAATGAAAAGGCAGCACATGCGGTCGTAAATGCATCGTTCAAAAATGCCACGTATTCAGACCGTATCTGGATGTATCAGGGCATGCTTAAAGCGGAGCTGGACAGTCTTTTAAAAACAGGATTGATTCAGGGAAAACATCCAACAGAGCTTGCGAGGCATCTGCAGAAACGCTTCGGAGTCAGTGCATACAATGCCAACCGGCTTATGGTGACGGAGCTCGCTAGAGTGCAGACAGAAGCGCAAAAACAGTCGTTTATCCGGAATGGATTTACACAGTATACATTTCTGGCGATTGGAACAGCCTGTGAAGCGTGCCGTGCATTGGACGAGAAGCATTTTGATGCCGACAAGATGATGCCAGGCGAGAACGCACCGCCGATGCATCCGAACTGCCGGTGCTCGGTGGCAGCTTACATAGACGATGACAGCTATAATGAGTGGCTGGATACATACAAAGAGCATGGATTGAGCTATAAGGAGTGGAAAGCTTCAAATAATAGTATGGCGGACACTGATAGGAGAGGAAGAGCACTGTACAACAAAGGCCTTTCAAATGCGGGAATAAAAGAAAGAAGTCAAGCGGCATACAGCTTGACAGAAAAATATACGGTAAGAAAAAGCAAATGGAGTGGAGAAACGATAGTGAATGATGAAAAGTGTAAGAACGAAAGAATTGCAGGAAGAAAAGAATGGTCCTGCGACATCTTGTTGTCAAGCGCGTGCCAGGATAGAACAGTTATTCACGAACATTTGCATGCAAGATCCGGAAGTTATTTGAATCCTTTTTCGATTATAAGATACAAAAATATGGAAGAAGCATCAGTGGAGTTGTTAGCTAGAGAGATATGTAAGGCTGAAGGAATTGGATTCACACCGAATAGAAATCATAAAGTAGATTACTTGTACGAAATGAATCATAAATTAAATATTTGTGATTCTGATTTAGATTTTGCAACAGCTTTGTTTGCAAAGTCAATAAAAAGAAGGTACAATTGGCTTAGCGAGAAGGTTGAAAGGAATATATCTACTAAAAATCTTTCCGAGAAAGAAAAAGAAAAATTAAAAAAAATGTTAAAAAGTCTGGAAGGGTATAGATGATATGAGTGTGGATGAATTAATTGGAAAAATATACGAATTCGAGGGAAATGCGGAAGAGTGGCTTGAATTTGAAAGAGAGGTTCGAGAAATAATAAAGAACTTTTCTGATGCAGAAAATGAAATCTTGATAGATTCGGAGGCTATGGAGTCATTGACTATGATTTGTGAAGGAATTCGGGCAAATGTCAAAAAGTCTTAAAGAGTTAGAAAAAATTATTTTTGGAGAAGAGCGACCAGACGAGGAATGGCTGAGAGTAGAAAAGGAAGTAAAAGAAGCGTGGGAATATGCAAGTAATGAGGAAAAGCGTGATTTTGAAGAAAGCGGTGCTGGAGACATGCTTGGCCAAATGATTGAATTTTTGTAAGAAGTGATCGGCGGTAATTTTTGAAGGGAAGTGCTAAAAATGGCTCAAAATGATTATTTTGTAATTGTATACCGAATTTTAAAGTACCTTTACGATTGCTTGAAAAAAGGCGAAAAGCCAGAGGTTGAGTATTTAGCCGCATCGATTTATAATATTCCGGAGAATTATTGGGCGTATATCCTTTTAAGCCTGATTAATGAGGAATATGTAAAAGGAATTGTGGTTAATCATACGAAAGACGGAGTGATTTTTGGCGGCTTACAGGAAGCTGTCATCACTCCAAAAGGAATCGAGTATTTATTTGAAAATTCATTGATTGAAAAAGCAAAGCGAACCTTAAAAGAAGTAAAAGACATGATTCCATTTGTTTAAGAATGCAATGGAGGAAAGACAGATGAAGCAAAACGTATACGTAGGTTTGCTGGACACATGCGAAAGCAGACCAGAAGCTGAGGCTGAAAGCACACAAGCGTATGCAGACGGTGCCATTACAAACCGCCATGACGGGATTGTAAACCGACTGATCACATCCTTAGACATCCGGGAATGCACAGATGGAGCAGAAGGCTTTCGGATTAATAAAGCTTTGTGGGATACTGGAGCATCGAGTTCGTGTATCTCTGAACGAATGGCAAGAAAACTTGGCTTGCGTCCAGTCGATACGGGTGTAGGTGTCAGTACAACAGGAAAACAGGATATCACATATTACATTGTTGATATTGTTCTGACTCCTGAAATGGTCTTTAGAAATGTAAAAATTGCAGGTTTTCCTTTGGAAAATCACGATGTTGATTTTGTTATAGGAATGGATATTATTTCAAAAGGGACGTTGGTAGTAAAAAATAGCAACGGCAAGACGGTGGTTACATTTACTGCCTAGGAAAGATAGCACGCGAAAGGCGTGTTATTTTTATACTCATTTTTCAGAAGGGATGGATGCATTTGATTGAAGTAACCGTCCGCAAGGATGAAATAACGATATCCGGTCATGCAAATTATGCAGCATACGGGCAGGATATAATCTGTGCCGGGGTAACAGCTTTGGCGCGAACACTGATCAAGTCTACCCTGGACTTGACCGAAGATAAAATAAAATATGAAATATCGCCCGGATGGGTTGATATACAGCATGGGAATCTGTCAGAGAAAGCAAAGACTCTGGTGGATTCCTTTTTCATTGGGATCTGCATGATTGCCAATGAGTTTCCGGATTATGTCCGGATCGCGTAACTAATGTGACCGGAATGTCGTTAAACTACAACTATTCGATATGCAACGGTCTGGGCGACAAAGAATGGAACGGGGCGAAGAAAGGACGAATTATGAAACATATGAACAATGTGTATGCCGGTTGGAGAATTCCAATGGCGAACCTGCAGGTGTTTGCGGAAGGTGATGGAGACGATGGCGGAGCCGGAGACGGAAACGGTGATGGAGTCGGAACTGGAAGCAATGGTGCAGATGGAACAGTAACATTTGATGACTTTTTAAAAGGGGAAGGCAATCAGGCAGAGTTTGACCGGAGAGTCCAGAAGGCAGTCAACACCGCAGTGACCAATGCGCAGGCAAAGTGGAAGGCATTGACGGATGATAAGCTGTCAGAGGCAGAGAAGCTGGCGCAGATGACCAAAGAAGAGAAAGCGGAATATAAGGCGAGCAAACTTGAAAAAGAACTGGAAGAGCTGAAACGTCAGAATGCCAGATCGGACATGGCGAAAACAGCGCGTAAAATGCTGGCAGAAGAAGAAATCAATATTCCGGATGAGCTTCTGGTAAATCTTGTTGCAGAAGATGCAGATGGCACAAAGAAAGCGGTTGAAGCATTTTCCAAGATGTACAAAGGCGCAGTACAGGCTGCTGTGAAAGAGGCTTTAAAGGGAAATCCACCAAGGACCGGAACCGGAGGAAAAGGAACAATGACAAAGGACCAGATATTAGCGGTCAAGAATCCGACAGAGAGGCAGAGGCTGATCGCTGAAAATCTGGAGTTATTTCAGTAAAGGAGTGTGTGAAATATGCATGATATTAGAAAATTAGGATTACAGGTGTTTACAGCACCGGATGGCATGACAGGTGAAGCGCAGATCCAGGTGAAGGCAAGAGAGATCGATTTTGTTACTTCTTTTGGTAAGAATCTGCAGGCATTATTGGATGTCATGGGCATTACCAGAATGATCAAGAAAGAAAATGGATCTGTATTAAAGACCAAGACAGTAAAAGGCAATTTACAGTCCGGTGATGTCGGAGAGGGAGAAGAGATTCCGATGTCCCGGTACACGGTAGAAGAAACTGCCTTTGATACGATCAAGATCGAAAAGTATCGAAAAGGTGTATCCCTGGAAGCGATCGCGGAAAAAGGGTATGAAGTTGCTGTGCAGGATACAGATGATGAATTTAAGTCGGATTTACAGAATGTAGTAACCGATAAATTCTACACACAGTTAAAGGCAGGATCTTTAACCGGTCATGAATCCACCTGGCAGATGGCAGCCGCAATGGCAATCGGTAAAGTAGTAGCGAAGTTCCAGGAGATGAAGAGAACAGCAACAGGTGTAGCGTTATGGGTAAATACTCTGGATGTTTACAAGTACTTAGGTGCTGCCGACATTACGTTGCAGACGGCGTTCGGATTTAAGTATATGACAGACTTCCTCGGAGCGGACGTTGTATTTGTTACATCCGAGATTCCGCAGAATGTTGTTGTTGCAACACCGCTCAACAATCTTGCTGCATACTATGTTGATCCGGGAGATTCAGAGTTTGCAAGAGCAGGTCTTTCATTTACAACGGATGCAGAGACAGGCTTTATTGGATTCCATACAGAGGGAACTTACGGACGTATGATTTCTGACAACTTTGCAATCATGGGATTACGTCTCTTCTGTGAATATCTGGATGCAATTGCCTATATCTCAGTCGGTAGCTCCGATACGCAGACATTAGGAACTCTGGATGTAACATCAGAAGCCGGTTCAGGAGCAGGACTGACAAAGCTGTCTGTGAAAGAACAGTTGATGTCTCCGAGAAATAGCTGGAAATATAAGGATGCGGCATCTGCTACAAATGTAACTTGCGGAATGGATGTGAAGAACTGGACTAAATGGGATGGCGAATCTGAGATTGCGTCAACTGCCTCTCATCACATCACTCTGGTTGAATGTGATCAGAATTACAAAGCTGTTCGTTCCGGTGATGTAGTCGTGAGCGTAGGAGAGTAAAGTTTGGAGGGAAAGGTTATGCTGGATAATCTGAAAGCATTGCTCGGTCTGCCGGAAGAGGATATAAGCCAGGATAAAAAGCTGCAGTTGATTTTAGATGCAGCAAAGAGCCGGCTGAAACTTTTGCTTGGTGGCATTGAACCTCCTGAAGAACTGAATTATATCATTCTGGATGTTGCAATCATACGATTCAACCGGATTGGATCAGAAGGGCTTTCTTCTCATACCGTAGAGGGAGAAAGCCTTTCCTGGTCTGATAATGATTTTGCCGGATATATGGATGATATTCGTTCATATCTGGACAGCCAGAAAGAGATAACGAAAGGCAAGGTGAGGTTTCTGTGAGATATGATACACCTATTTATATGCAGACAATCAGATCCGGAGATTACAATCCGGATACCGGCGATTATGAAGACGGACACGTTGATGAGGTTGAACAGATTGCATCTGTGATGGATACCGGAGCTGAGACAATGCAGTTAGTGTACGGTGGACTGAAACAGGGAAGCCTGACAGTCCACCTGCAGAATCATTACCATGATCCGTTTGACAGGATACGGATTGGAAAGAAGATTTATACAGTTGACATGAGCAGAAGACTGCGGACGAAGCAGTCTTTTGTCGTATCGGAGGTATTGTAATGGCGGGAGTAAAGATAGACGGCTTTGACAAATTGGAGGCGAAGCTTAAACGGAATATGGACCTCGGAGCAGTGCGAGCAGTCGTAAGAAAGAACGGCGCAGATCTGCAGACCAAAGCACAAAAGAATGCGCCAGTGGGAACTCCACAAAGTACCGGAATACCGGGATACGTGGGAGGAACATTGAAGCGAAGCGTTGAACTGGATATTACAGACGGAGGTCTGACTGCGGAAGTAGAGCCTACGGCAGATTACGCAGCTTACGTTGAATACGGTACACGATTCATGGAGGCGCAGCCTTATCTTAAGCCTGCTTACGATGAGCAGAAGAAGAAATTCGTCAAAGATTTGAATGAACTGGTGAGGTGAGAGAATGGATCCGCAGCAGGAAATATTCAGTGCACTGCTGATTGCGCTGAAAGAAAAATATAAGAATACAGGCATTGGTGTTTACGACACCTTTTTGCCACCGGAAGGAACGGCGTATCCATTTGTATATCTCGGAGCAACTACGCAGTCGGATCAGAATACGAAGGACGCAGTGATTGGAAATGTAAGCCAGACAGTCCATGTCTGGCATGATAATCCGAGAAAGCGCGGTACGGTCTCTCAGATCATGCTGAGTATAAAAGAGTTGTGTCGGAGCTTGGAGCATACACGGAACTTTAGCTGGTCAGTGAAGCTTGCTGAACAAAGGATCCTTCCGGACACCACTACAAAGCAGCCACTCTTGCACGGTGTGCTGGAGTTTGAATTTAGTTTTTCATGAAAGGATGATGAAAATGAGAAGGAAAGAAATGCAGGGATTGCAGGTATTTTCAGAAAGTAACACAGAGGCGGTACAGGGTAAAAAAATCATTTACTTATACCGTCTGTTAAAAGAAGCGGCAACAGAGAGTGCGAAAGGAATCGCATTTACGACAGAAAACGGACGTACCAAGTCCAAGGATGCAGATACAACTGCTACAAAAGATGGAACGATCCGTACACCGGGCGCGCTGGAAGTTGAGATCACAGCGACCAGTATTCTGGCAAAAGGGGATATAACCATTGATAAGCTGGAAGAGGCGCTGGATAATGATGAACTTCTGGAGATTTGGGAAGTAAATTTGCTTGAAAAGGGCACATCTTCAGATACAGAAAAATTCAAAGCAAAATATTTCCAGGGGTATCTTACAGAACTGGAATATACATCCAATGCAGAAGACAATGTAGAAGTTTCATTTACATTCGGATGTAACGGAAAAGGCGAAGCTGGTTATGCGACAGTTACGAAGGAACAGCAGGAGCTTGCAAATTATGTATTTACAGATACCCAGAAGACAGGTCCGTAATATATACGAGTAATATGCATGAGTAAGATAATATACATGAGGATACACATTGCGGTATCCTCATTTTTCGCGAAAGGAGTAAGACAATGGAAGAATTAGTAATCAATGGGCAGACATATGAGTTTAAGTTTGGTATTGGCTTTTTAAGAGATATGAATAAAATGATCGCAGTTCCGGTGAAAGAAGTTCCGGGCATGAAAAAGGACGTTGGATTCAACTATTATGCGGCAGAGATGCTCGGTGGTGACGTGGAAGCACTTGTAATGATTTTGAACACAGCGAACAAGGGGCAGAATCCGCGAATCACACCGGCGGCTCTGGAAGCCTATGTGGAAGATCCGGATACAGATATCGATGAACTGTTTGACAAGGTGAAGGATTTTTTATTAGGAGCCAATGTTACGAAGAAAGCAACGAAATTCCTTGTGGAACAGGTGGAGAAGGAACTGGCGGAAGCCGAGATGCAGAATTAGAAGATTTTGGAGAAAAGTATAAGGAGATCGCATTAAACTGTTTTCGCTATCTGGGCATGAAAAGCTTCGAGGAAGTAAATAAACTGACGATTCCCGAATACAACCTGTTAATGAAATCTGTTGAACTAAGAAGAGTGGATGAAGAGTATCGGCTGCATTTACAGGCATTTCTTAACTTCAAAGCGAAGGCGAAGAAGAAAGCCGGAAAAGACAAACTGCGGCCGGTATATGCAAACTTTAAGAAATTCTTCGATTATGAAAAAGAAGTGAACCGTGTCCTTGGAAAGAATAAGACGGACAGTCGTTTTGTTGGGATCGGCAAGCTTCTGAAGAAACAGTAGGAGGTGCAAAATGGCTGAAATTCATTCGATAAAGGCGATATTGTCTGCGAGCGACCGTGGATTTTCGTCTGCGTTTAAGAGTGCGCAAAGCAGTGCGGAACGTTTGAAAAGTACATTGACATCCGGTCTGGGATTTGGAATCATGACCGGGATCGGTCAGAAAGCATTCTCTGCAATAACGAGTGGAATATCCGGAGTGACAGGGGAGTTAAATGAATCATCTGCGGCATGGAAGACCTTTAACGGAAATATGCAGATGATCGGAAAAGGGACAAAATCCATCACGAAGACAAGAGATGAATTACAGGATTTTGCTACAAAGACAATCTATTCCGCTTCGGATATGGCAACGACCTACAGCCAGCTTGCTGCCGTTGGAACAAAGAACTGTACGAAACTGGTAAAAGGATTCGGAGGATTAGCTGCAGCTTCTGAAAATCCAACACAGGCAATGAAGACATTAAGCCAGCAGGCAACACAGGCGGCTGCAAAGCCAACGATCCAGTGGATGGACTTTAAATTGATGCTGGAACAGACGCCGGCAGGTATTGCGGCTGTTGCTAAAGGCATGGGGAAAACGACATCACAGCTTGTACAGGATGTGCAGGATGGGAAAGTTAAGACAGAAGATTTCTTTAATGCGATAGCAAAGGTCGGAACAAGCAAGTCCTTTACTAAAATTGCCACGTCGTACAAGACAGCAGGGCAGGCTATGGACGGTTTGAAGGAAACGCTTGGTGTAAAGCTGATGCCGACTTTTAATAAGGCATCCGATGTTGCGATTTCCGGTATTGAAAAAGTAATTGGACGTTTGGATAAAGTAGATCCGGACGGGCTGGCAAAGAAAGTAGAATCTGCGGTATCGGTTGTATCTCCGTACTGGAAAGCATTTTCAGATGCAACTTCCAAAGCCGGAAAAGCAATCATAAATGCGGTGTCGGCTGTTGGAAAATCTTTTGGTGGACTGGCACAGAAGAAGAGCAGTCTGGATACATTTACAAGTGTGGTAAGTGGCATATCAGATGCGATTGCGCATTTTGCACAGATTGTAGCGGATCACTCAGATGAAATAGCTTCTGCAGCGCCAAAGATCCTGAAGCTTCTTTTGGCAATAAAAGGATTTAAAATCATTCAATCGCTTGTTCCGGGAGTCACTACATTTGCGAGTGCGCTTTTAAAAATAGGCGGAAAGGGAATTGCGGCATTAGCTGGTAAGTTATTCGGTGTTGCGGCAGGAGAGAAAGCTGTAGGAACGGCAAGCAAGGAGTCTTTCGGAAGCCTTGTTCAGTCTGCTACGGCATTCCTGAAAATGGGAGCCGGAATCGCACTGGTTGCAGCCGGATTTGCGTTGCTTACGCTGTCTGCGATCAATCTTGCAAAAGCTGGTCCTTTAGCTGCAGGTGTCATGCTTGGAATGGTTGTTGCAATCGGCGGGCTGCTGGTCGTTGCGAAAGAAGTTGCACCGACTTTAACTGCAGGGGCAGCCGGATTCATAGCCTTTGGTGCAGCAGTTGTTCTGGCAGGTGCAGGGATGTTATTGCTTACAACAGCAGCAACGAAGCTGGCATCTGCCGGACCGGTGGCAATTGATGCGATGGTCGGCATGGTAGCAGCGGTTGCCTTGCTTGCAGCAGGAGCAGCGGTTCTGGCGCCGGTACTTACCGTTGGAGCAGTTGGTTTTATTGCCTTTGGAGCAGCGATTGTTCTGGCAGCAACAGGTGCATTGATAGCAGGAGCAGCACTTAAGATTGTTGTTGGTGTCCTGCCGGCAGTTGTCCAGTATGGAGCGGCAGGAGCAGTATCCATCGCAGCACTTGGTGCGGCTATGCTTGTATTTGGCACGGGCGCAGCGGTTGCCGGAGCGGGATGCATTGTGCTTGGAGCAGGGCTTGTAGTAGTCGGAGCCGGTGCGACAGTTGCCGGAGCAGGACTTTTGGTACTCGGCACAGCGGTTCTTGTAGCGAGTGCAGGATTTACCGTGATTGGCAATACGATTACTAAAGTCGTGGATGCAATCAGCGGCGGCCTCACAAGTGTGCTGAACGGAATTGCCAAAGTGATCAATTCGGTCGGAACATCAGCAAAGAATGCTGGGCAGGGATTTAAGAGTGTGGCAAGTGGGATTAAGATGATCTCAGGGTTGTCAATCGGATCCATAGCAAAATCTCTCGGAGCAGTGTCAATCGGACTCGGAAAAATATCCAAAAAAGGAGCAGGCGTAGGACAGGCGGCAAGCGGGTTAAAAACGCTGGCGTCAGCATCTGTATCTGTAAATGCAAGTTTCGGGACGATGGGAGCAGTGGCGGCAAGTTCTTTGTCCGCTGTAAGTAAGTCCATGAGCAAGGTAGCATCTACCGCGAAATCTGCAGGTAGAAATGCGGGAAGTGGTTATGCGTCTGCGCTTCGCAGTGGTCTTAGTAAAGCTGCATCGGCAGCATCGAAGGCAGCTACAAGTGTAAATACGAGATTGCGGTCCGGGCGCTCCGGTGCATACAGTGCCGGTTCATATGTTAGTCAGGGCTTCGCAAGTGGAATGAGTTCCTGCCTTGGGCAGATCGAAGCGGCGGCATCCAGAATGGTTTCGGCTGCGGACACAGCTATCCGGGCAAAAGCGAAGATCCACAGCCCTTCCAAACTCACGAAGAAGCATGGTGGATACATGAGTTTGGGATTTGGAAACGGAATTCTGAGCAAGATCAGTGAGGCGACAAAAGCGGCTAAGAAACTCGTGAGCGAGACAATGAAAGTATTTAAAACTGCGAAGAACAAAGGAAATTATGAGTCGCTTGGTGAAAAACTCAGTGATAAGTTCAAATCGCAGATGGAGAAGAAACGGGACAGTGCACTTAAGTCGGTCAAGAATATGATCAATGCGTATGTGAAGCCACTGAAAAAGCATAATAAGAAGGCTTCCAGCAAGTATACGAAAGCCGGACGCTATCTGAACAGTGCATTTTCAAAATCATATAAAGCTGAAGTGAAGAAGCTGATCAAGGCAGCAGATTCCACATTTGATAAGCTCGGGAAGAAGTATCAGAAGAAATACGATGCAATTATCGATGCCAGAAAGTCCTTTATGGAGAATCTTGGAAATATCAGCAGTCTCTACACGGCGGATGATTATGGGAATATCGCATTGAAAGATTTTAATGCCGGCACAAAACAGATCAACGCTTATGCAAAGAATCTGGAAAAGCTGAAAAAGATTTTACCGGATGGACTGATGGAAGAAATTCTCGGACTCAGCACGGCAGAAGGTCTGGCTTACACGAATAATCTGCTTAAGATGTCTACGAAAGACCTGAAAGCTTATGGTGCAAGCTATACAAAGTTCCAGAACGTTGCAAAGAAAACAGCAACGAATTACTATGCACCGAAATTAAGTAGTCTTAAGAAAGATTTCTCTGCACAGGTGACGAAAGAAGCGAAGGCACTGAAAAAACGTATGACCACGATTGGCGCAAATGCGATGAGTGGATTTGTATCAGGAATGTCATCCAAGAAAAAGAGTCTGAGCAAGGAAAGCCGGATACTGGCAAATGAAGTGATAAAAGCATTCCGGAAGAAGCTTAAGATTCACAGTCCGTCAAGGGTGTTCGCTTCTCTGGCAACTTATACGGCAAAAGGATACATAAACCAGTTGGAGTCCATGCGGCATAAGATTGCCGATGTAGCGCAAAGCATCGTGACGATTCCGGATGTTGCATCTCCGAAGCTTGCAGGTGATTACACTGGCGATCTATCAACGGAGTATGAATATTACAGCAATGCGAAGTATACGATTGTTGTTCCGGTAGAAGTAGATGGACGTGAGGTGGCGAGAACGACTGCGCCGTATATGCAGAGCGAACTGGATTCGAGACAGAGCCGCGAGAACAGACGGCGTGGAAGGAAATAAGGAGGCAGTATGTATAGTTTTGTAGATACGACAGATTTTCAGGTGGGACGTGATGTCCCATCTGAAGCTTTGATGATAAATGGAACATTGATCGAGGATGAAATTCCGGAGTATCGGACACTGTATGTCTCCGGACGGGAATTGTTAGAAACAGAAGTTGCTACGCTGGACAGCGCCGTGAATGACGGCACAAGATACCAGAGTAAAAGATATCCGGAACGAACGATTACTGTGACGTTTCAATTGATTGCCGGAAGTAATGCGCGTTTTCGCACGGCATTTAATGAGCTGAATGCACTCCTGAATGTAGAAGAGGCACAATTAATCTTCATGGATGAACCCGACAAGTATTATATCGGAACAATGGAATCGGTGGATGATATCGATCCGGGGAAGAATGCCGTGACGGGTTCATTCAGTTTTAAATGTTCTGATCCATTTAAGTATTCCGTGAAAGAATACGAGGTAGAACCGACAGGTAATGCATTTGTGTTTGAATACGGTGGCACATATCGTGCATTTCCAAAGTTTGAAGTTGATTTTTACAATGATGAAAGTGGCGAAGAGAACGACAATGGAAGATGCGGTTATGTAGCTTTCTTCGATGATGAAGAACACATATTACAATTTGGCAATCCAGAGGAATTGTCGGAAGAGCAGATCGAGGTCGTTGAGCAGGAAACCAATACTTATCAGGTTCCTACAACGAAGGTGATGGTTAATCATTCATTCAAGAAATCATCCGCATGGAATACATTAAAGATGAAATATAAAAATAACAGTGGAGTGCTGTATGGAACAGTGACACAAAATGGAACGATGGGAGAGAAACATTCGCAGAATTCTACGAGTGAGGGAACGTATTATCTTACAGCATCAAGTTATGGATCGGGTTCCGGATGGCACGGTGCTGTAACGACATATTCTCTTTCAGAATCTGCTACAGATTTCCAGATGCAGTACGCACAGAAGATGTGCGTGGATAGTACGAGTGCAGGAAAGAGGCAGAAAGGGCGTTTTCAGATGATATTATCGGATGCGTCCGGGAAAATTGTAGCGGGCGTTGACATTTACAAGTCCGGTGACGGAACGAAAGGAAAGTACCGGATGATCGTGGATGGCAAGATCCGGAAAGAAGCAGAGATAGATCTGTCATTGCACAACAAGAGATTTGGAGAAAACCGGGCAGAGAATAAGAAGAAAAAAATAACAGCCATTAAGACTGCGAAGTCATCTTGCATTACAAAGAAAGGTTCAAGAATTTCATTTGACCTCGGCGGGATAAAAGCAAGCTTTACGGTGGAGGGCGTAGCGGCGAAATCCGTAAGCAAGATCACTGCCGGTTTTTTCCAGAAGAGCACGGCGGCAGCCATGAAATACAATGGAATGTATGAAATGAAGTTAGTGAAGAACTATAAGAAGATAGTGACGGAGACTATAGATAAGATCGTGCTGGAATGGCACGATGTACAGAATAAATTCAATGCAAATGATATCCTTTCGATTGACTGCGCAGGTGCATCCGTAAAGCTGAACGAACTGGACAGGCAGGATCTTGGAGCACTCGGCAATAGCTGGGAAGAATTTTACCTGATGCCTGGTGTGAACCAGATCGGGTTTAGCTGGTCAGAGTGGGTAGAAGAGGCATATGCGCCGACATTTAAATTGAAATACAGGGAGGTCTTTTTATGATCGTGTATTTTGCTGACCGTCATATGAACATATTAGGGAATGCAAGCACAACGCTCCCGGAAGGCTTGCTGATTGTTGACGACGAAAAAACAGAAGAGATAGAAGCGGGTGTATCGGTTCTGGAACTGCATATTGCATACGATGCGCTTACGAGAAAAGAAGTGGAAAGATGTGCTGCAGTAGGAAATTATTTACTGTACCAGAGTGGTGATGAAAAATCTTTTTATACGATCATTGAAACGGAAGCAGATACAAAAAGCAGAGAAGTTATGGTTTATGCAGAAGATGCAGGACTGGATCTTCTGAATGAAATAGCACTTCCGTACACTGCGGATAAGGCATATGAGATTGATTATTATATAAATAAATTTGCAGAAGACAGTGGTTTTGAAATTGGGCTTAATGAGGTATCAGGGACGAAGAAACTTGCTTGGAATGATGAACAGACCGTGACGGAGCGGATATTAGGTGTTGCCGGAGAGTTTGATGCGGAAATCGCCTTTTCTTTTGATGTAGAAGGAATGGCTGTAAAGCATAAGTATATTGATATTTACCAGAAGCGGGGGCAGGATGCAGGAGTACAGCTTCATCTGGACCGTGATATCGACAGGATGGTAATGAAGAAATCAATTGCGAATCTTGCCACGGCATTGCTGCCATATGGATCCACACCAGAGGACAGCGATATTGCAATCAATCTGAGGGACTACAAGTACGATGACGGAGATTTTTACATTGATGGGAATCTTCTGAAATCCAGAACGGCATGGCAGAAGTGGAGCCGTTTTTTCGCAGACGGGCAGGGCGAAGGAGATATTGTAAAAACGTTTAATTTTGATACGGTAAGCCAGGAGCTTTTATGCAAGAAAGCGATAGAAGAGCTGAAGAAGATCCGAGAACCGGAAGTGAACTATGAGATTGATGTACTTGAACTGCCAAAGGGTACAAAAATTGGAGATACTGTAAATATTGTGGATGAATCCGGTGAAGTTTATTTTTCGGCAAGGATATTAAAAACAGAGATTTCAGAAACGGGCAGAAGCGTCAGCGTTACTATTGGAGATTATCTGATCAAAGATAACGGAATCTCGCAGCAGGTGCAGGATCTGGCAGGAAACTTTAAAAATCTGGCAGCCAATCGAACACTGTATACATGGACTGCTTACGCAGACGATGAATATGGTTCCGGCATTTCCTTGGATCCTTCCGGAAAATCATATCTCGGAACACGCACGAACCAGACTGTGAGAGATCCGGATATTTCCAATCCAGAACTGTATAAATGGGTGAGAGTAAAAGGGGAAGAAGGAGAAGCGGCAGTATTGCTTCACATAGAATCCTCGAGGGGCAGTGTATTTAAGAATAATGCAGTGTCAACGGTATTGTCGGTTGTTATATATCACGGAAAGGAGCGGATAGAAGATGCGGAGACTCTGAGAAAGACATTTGGAAGCGGTGCATATATCCAGTGGAAATGGCAGCGCTTAGAGGAAGAGACTTATGGAATTATCTCTTCCGGCGATCCAAGAATCAGAAACGATGGATTTTCATTTGCATTATCACCAGATGATGTAGATGTAAAGGTAACTTTTTTATGTGAATTAATTGTTTAAAAACGAGGAGGATAATATTATGGCAATTAAAGCTGCAGATCAAATGACTATTATGGATGTCACGGATGCGTATTCTGTGATGCTTACGTCAGAAGCGTACACATTTATCGGAAATACAAGTGGAGCGCCTTCTGGGCTGTCCTGTATCACAGAGGCCGTGGCATTTTGTGGAACAAATCAATGCGCTTCTGTAAGCGTTGATAAGAGTTCAATTATACTTCCAACCGGAATCAGTGCAGCAGTTGAAGGAAGTGGTACAAATAAAGTGAAAATCACATTTACAACTACGGCTATCATCTCATCAGCGTGCGAGGCTACAATCCCGGTAGTAGTAGATGGTATTACAGTAAACAAAAAGTTTTCGTTCGCTGTAGCTAAAGCTGGTGTTAATGGGCAGGATGGTAAAGACGGGGCAAATGGCACTTCCGTAACCGTCAGTTCTACATCGGTGACATACCAGATTGGCTCAAGCGGTACGAACAAACCTACCGGAGCATGGTCAGAGAACGTTCCCGCTGTTGAACGTGGCCAGTACTTATGGACAAAGACGGTAGTCAATTACTCTGATGGTAAATCTACGGAAGCATATAGCGTATCTTACCAGGGCACAAATGGAACAAACGGGGCAAATGGTACTTCCGTAACGATATTATCTACTGATGTAACGTATCAGACCAGCTCAAGTGGCACAGAGGAACCTACTGGATCGTGGTCTCCTACTGTTCCATCTGTGGGGTATGGCCAGTTTTTATGGACTAGGACAAAAGTAACTTATTCCGACGGAAAATCCACAACTTCTTATAGTGTTTCTTATAAAGGCACGAACGGAACAAACGGGAAGGACGGAATAAACGGAGCAGATGCCATTACTCTTACCGTGACATCCTCAAATGGAATCATTTTCAAAAATAACTCTGGGTCCACTGTTCTTACTGCGCATGTATTTAAAGGAGCTACCGAGCAGACAGTGGCCAACGACGGTACGGTATCCGGGATTGGAGTAGTTAAGTGGTATAAGGTCGGAGGATCAGCGCCTATTGCCACAGCAAAAACTTTAACAGTATCGGCAGCAGATGTAACAAATGCACAGGCATATACATGTCAGCTTGAAGATTAAGGAGTGAGAGGATGGCAATTTTAGCAAAGGCAGATATTACGATATCGAGGATTATAGACGTGAAAGCAGTTACAACATATTACTTATTGCAATCCTCAACTGTCGCCAAGCCGAACAAACCGACAGCAATCCCGCCCGGTGGAAATTGGAAGACAACGGAACCCACATACGAGTCAGGATCAACAAGCACCCTATACACTGTAATCTTGACTATAATGTCCAATGATACATACAGCTATTCGGATGTATCGAAGTCCAGCAGCTACGAAGCAGCCAAGGAAGCCTGGAATAAGGCAAATCGGGCGCAGGCGGCTGCTGACGCTGCGGCGAAAGTTGCAACGAATTATATACAGGGAACGGATGATGGCTTGATTGTAGGAAATATGGAAGCGGATACATTAGGAGCAAATGTAAAGGTAGGATCTGATGCTATGGAAGTCCGCAATGGAAATACGGTATTGGCAAGGTATGCAGAGAAGAAGATTGAGCTTGGAAAAAACTCTGCTAATTCAGTCATTGAGCTATGTGGTTCAACGGGAAAAATTTCAGCGATAGATACATCGGCAGATGGCGATCCGCAGGCTCCTGCGGAATTTTTAAAATATCTAACATTCGAATCGACTTATATGAGACATCAGGGGTACGCAATTGAGATAGATGCGTCTACTGCTTTTGCTAATACTCCGGAAACGGAAGATCAAGCGGCTTTCGCAACTTTTTTTGCGCGTTCCGGAATTAATGCAGATAAAGATCATACAGCATTACTTGAACTAGATGCTACATGCAATAAGGATGGTATTGGTTCACATATTACCGCGTATACAGATGAGGGGTTAGGCGGAAGGATAACTTTAGATGTGTATGGCTGCGATATTAACAAACGTACATCAATAACAATATTTTCACCGTCAGAAAATTATACACCATCAGAGTTCCTTAATCGTTATACTGGCATAGAGATAGAAACACCAGACATTATAAAATGTATTCATTCTTTAACTGGTAATGCTATAGGCGTTGGAGTAGGAAATGGCGGTGTAAACCGAGGACTCCATGATGAAGTAGCCGGAAAATGGCAGTTGTATTCAGATAAGACAGATCTGTACTTGGGACCGCCAGCCAGAGATACCTTTAAACCATATTACACAAAAGGCGATAAAATTCCATGTGAGATCAGCACTGGTGGTTACGTTACCGGTGGCGGTAATCAGGTTATATTTTCAGTCCCATTGTCCAAGCCGCTTGTAGGAGTATCGGCAGCAACGGCAAGTACGAATAATGGTTTCCGAGGAAGACAGGGCGGTAAATACACACACGGTTCATCTGCGAGTGCGTATGTAAAGCCAGCTTCGTATTCATGCTATGTCAGAGAGTCATGGATAGAAGTAAGGATGACGATCGACAAAACAACTAACGTCACCAATAATGATGCCATTGGCATTGCATGGTCAGGATATTTAACATTTTCATAGGAGAATTTTACATGAACACCCCAAGAGCAAGACCGTAACGGTCTTATTTTATTTGCATAATTTAAGGAAAGCAGGAATAGAAAGTGAAAGAAATTATCTTACAGACATATGGAATCGTTCTGCCGATCGTGCTTGGGTATATTGTCTGGCTTTTGAAGGAGCAGAAGAAGAGACAGCAGAAGGATGCCATAGAGCGAAATAAGCGTATCGCTGACGAGAATGAGAAACGGGATGCAAACAGTGCCGGTACGATGCTGCTTCTTCGGGTGCAGCTAATCGAGTACCACGACAGGTATATGAAGATCGGTTCTATTCCGTCCTATGCTTATGAGAACTTCTGCCAGATGTACGAAGCGTATCACAGGCTTGGCGGAAATGGCATGGTTGAAAAAATGCATGACGAGATCCAGGAATTACATTTGAAACGAAAAGGAGATTAGATTATGGGAAAAGCAATGAGCGCAGAGCTTCTTCTGCAGTATATCAGTTACCTGCTGACCGGAATCGGCGTATTGGCATTTCTGGTCAGTGTGATCGTGCAGGCAGTGAAAGAGATGCCGGCATTTAAGAAGATACAGACCAGTGTTGTAGCACTGGCGGTATCACTGATCCTAACGCCGATCAGTGTGATCGTCTTGTGTAATTATTACCGGATTGTGATTGAATGGTATTATATTTTCGCAGCAATCGTGGCTGCTTTTATTGTATATCTGGTAAGTACAGGCGGATGGGAACGAGTCGCGGGGATTTGGAATCGGAGTAAATATAAGAAATAAGGATGTTCAGAAAGGAAGGTTATCATGGCAAAATACAACATACACGCAGGACACTGCCCGCAGGGCAAAGGTGCTTCCGGGGCAGTAGGGTATTTGAAGGAGTCCGTAGAGGATAGAAAAGTGAAAGGCGAAGTGATTCGGCTCCTGCGGGCAGCAGGACACACGGCATACGACTGCACCTGCGATAAGAAGATGGACCAGAACGGTTGTCTTAGATATATCGTAGCAAAATGCAATGCGCACACAGTAGCGCGGGATGTCAGCATCCACTTAAATTCCGGTGGCGGTACCGGAGTGGAAGTTTTGGTTGTATCAAAAAATTCCAAAGCATACAAAGAAGCAACACGGATTTCGGCGAAGATTGCCAGAGCATTAGGTATCCGTGACCGTGGCGTGAAGATTCGTCCGGAGCTTTATGTTCTCCGGCACACGAACGCGCCGGCACTTCTGGTGGAGTGCTGCTTTGTTGACAATAAAACCGATTATCATGCATGGGATTATAAGAAATGTGCCAGAGCGATTGCGGAAGGTCTGATCGGAAAGAAGATAGAAGAGAAGCCGGCAGCGAAGAAAGCTGCGGATAAATCTTTCAAGGTAAAGACCAAACAGGCACTTAATATTTACAAGAGTCCCGGCAAAGATTACACTGGAAAGAAAGCACCGGAATCGGTCTATACGATCACGGAAACGAAGACCGTGGAGAAGATGCCGTATGGCAGATTAAAGTCCGGCGAGGGCTGGATTAAGATATCCAGTAAATACGTAGAAACGCTGTAAAAACGCATTATAATAAGGAAGAAAAATAAGCGAGAACGTTTTTGGGCGTGTTCTTCCGTACCGATATCCGTAAGGATACCGGTGACCTCGTTGTAAGGCATTGTGTATCGCTGGGAGAGATACCGCATGGATGCACCCAGTTCACCATCAGGACCACCGAACTGGGATATGATCACCTGAGCTATCTTTGGATTTGTCTGGGTGATTTTTACCGGATGTTGCAGACGCTTTTCATAATTCCACATAGATTAACAGCCTCCTTCCTGCCATGGCCAGCTCTGTGTGCTCCACTGCCAGTGTTCACATGGAGTGGCAGTTGCAGTATCGATCGTGAGCGGCCCATAATTTCTGGAATATTCCTGAAGTGCGCGTGTGCGCTGCGTACGAAATTCCTCAAAATACTCTAATGCTTCTGCGTCATCAGGGTGTGTGTCGAGAAATAAAGTCACATCATTGACTGCAAAGCTGACGGCATTGATCCATTGTAAGAGTTCTTGACGGGATAATCTTTTATCATTATTCATCGAAGAACACCTCCTGTTCCAAGAAATGGTTTATCGAGTTCGGCAAAAATAGTACCTGCATGCAGCCCTTTCGGCGGATCGTACAGGCACTGGAATTTCTGGATGGGAACATATGCCATAGCAAGAACCTGCATGGAAATATTGGAAGTGTTATCGGAGCAGGCATGTTCATGACAGCCGGAGCCTGAAGGAACACTAAGGGAAACGTTCCGCATGGAGTTGCCGCAGCAATTAGAAGCTTGATAGCGATAATTAGGCATTTTTAGAAACCTTCCTTTTCAATTATTTGCATTATTATAATATGAAAGAAGTCAAAAAGAGGTGCAAAGACCGGAATTTTTAGTTGTTTTTAGAATCATATCTGAGTATAATGAATACGATTGGAGTGTAAATAAAATGACAAGGACAGTGAAAAGAGAAATTACAGAACAAAGGAAAAAAACAATCCCATATTTTGATTATAGTCTGGTCGCAATTCTTATATGCCTTGTATGTTTCGGGCTGGTAATGTTATACAGCACCAGTGCATACAGTTCCATGAAGATCACCGGACAGAAAAGCAGTATATTTTATTTGAAGAAACAGATAATTTTCTGTCTGGCTGGTTTTTTTGTGATGTGGTTTATCTGCCGCTTTATTGATTACCACTGGTACATTAAGCGCGCAAAACTGCTATATTGGGTATCCATAATACTGATGGCACTTGTACAAAGCCCAATCGGAAAAGGAGCCAAGGGAGCCAAGAGATGGATCATGTTACCTGGAATCGGACAGTTTCAGCCATCGGAGGTTGCAAAGATTGCGGTGATACTATTTATCCCGGTAGTGATCTGCAAGCTTGGAAAGAAGATTAATACAAAAGAAGGATTTATCCATGTAATGGTCTGGGGACTGTTATCCGCAGCATGTGTATATTTTTTGACAGATAATTTAAGTACAGCGATTATCGTAATGGGCATCAGCATTATTATGATTTTTATTGTTCACCGGAAGACAAAGATCTTCTTTGCAGCTGCAGGTGGCGGTCTTGCAGCGATACTGGTGGGCGTGAAGATTTTGGGTATGGTACTTACGACAAGTAAGAGTTTCCGGATGCGACGGGTTCTTGTATGGCTGAATCCGGAAAATTATGCATCAGAAGGCGGATACCAGATCATGCAGGCGTTATATGCGATCGGTTCCGGAGGCTTTTTTGGAAAAGGTCTTGGGAACAGCGCACAGAAGACAATCATTCCGGAAGTGCAGAATGATATGATCCTTTCTATTATATGTGAAGAACTTGGCGTGTTTGGAGCAATTCTCGTTCTGACACTGTTTGGCTTATTATTATACCGTCTGCTGTTTATTGCACAGAATGCGCCGGATTTGTATGGTTCACTGATTGTGACGGGAATATTTGCCCATATGGCTTTACAGGTATTTTTAAATGTGGGAGTTGTGACAAATCTGATTCCGACAACAGGTATTACATTACCATTTATCAGTTATGGGGGAACAGCAATTCTGTTCCTTTCTATAGAAATGGGAATTGCGCTAAGTGTTTCAAAACAAATAAAAATAGAACAATAACGGAATAAAAGTCTTTCTTTTCCGATGTGAATGTGCTATGATATTAAACGTAGTATTAAAAACTACATTTAATGGAAATAAAAAGTTTACCGGGAGGAAGACATGAGTTATAAAGTAGTTGTAGATAGTTGTGGTGAATTAACGGAAGAGATGAAACAGTCAGAGCATTTCGTGACCGCATCACTGGAGATAGAAGTAGATGGTTATCATATCATTGACGATGCAACATTTGATCAGAAGGATTTTTTGAGAAGAGTTGCAGCGGCTCCGGAGTGTCCGAAGTCCTCCTGCCCATCACCGGAACGTTATATGGAGATGTATCACTGTGATGCTGAGCATGTATATGCAGTTACATTATCGGCTGAGCTGAGTGGTTCTTACAATAGTGCAGAGTTGGGGAAGAACCTTTATAAAGAAGAATATGGAGAGAAACAGATCCATGTATTTAATTCTAAGTCTGCTTCAGTTGGAGAGACTCTAATCGCACTGAAGATTGCAGAGTGTGAAGAAAAGCAGATGAGCTTTGAAGAGATTATTAAGACAGTGGATGCTTATATAGAAGAGCAGCACACGTATTTTGTACTGGAGACATTGGAGACATTGAAAAAGAACGGAAGACTGACTGGTGTTAAAGCGATGATGGCAACTGCGCTTAATATCAAGCCGGTAATGGGTTCTACACCGATTGGAAGTATCTGTCAGCTGGGTCAGGGAAGAGGCATGAAGAAAGCAATCGAGAAGATGGTTGCGCAGGTGAAGAAAGATGCGATACGACCAGAAGAGAAGATTCTTGCGATTACACACTGCAATTGCCCGGAGCGTGCTGAAGACATGAAGAAAATGGTTCAGGAACAGATGAAGGTAAAAGACATCATCGTCCTGGATACGGCAGGGATCAGCAGTATGTATGCAGCAGACGGTGGTGTGATTCTGGTTGTCTAATCCGGAAAGGTGTGATAGAATAACGGTAGTTATTCGATAAGAAGGAGACAGATACCTGATGAGTCAGACCAAAGTTGATAATTATAAAGAAGAAAAAGCAAACCGGCGAAGATTACGCCGGAAGCACAGATTATATAATCTGATGCGCAAGTGTCTGGTAGTATTTGTAGGAGTGATCTTACTTGGCTGGATTACTTATTCGGCGTATCATACTTATGAAGCGAAGCAGTCAAGACCGGAAGTAGAGATTGATTACAGTGCTTTGCAGAATTTTCAGAGCAATCTGGATAAAGCAGAAGAATAAAATAAATAATAAGAATCAAAGAGAGTTGATGTTCAAAAGCGTAGGCTTGCGAGTGTCAACTCTCTTTATATGTATACAATGAGTCAAGTCACATTCTATGTTGATTTCACAAAAAACACAAAAAAAAGGCTTGAAATCACTGAAAAAGTGTTTTACAATTAGTTCAAGTGGTAGAAAGTGGTGAGAAGTGGAGAAAAGTGGTGCGAAAGTGGTGGACCACTTTGAAAGAAGGTGAGTTCATTATGCTAAGGGGATTAAAAGGAGAATACAGTCATAACATAGACGCCAAAGGGCGACTGATCATTCCGGCTAAGTTCCGTGACGATTTAGGGGAGCATTTCGTCATAACAAAAGGAATGGAAAACTGCCTGTATGTATACCCGGAAGCAGAATGGATCGCTTTTGAAGAGAAACTGAACAACTTACCGACGACCACAGACAAAAAAGCCCGCGCATTTGCATATTTCTTCCAGGGAAGTGCAATTGACGGCGACCTTGACAAACAAGGCAGAACTCTTATTTCAGCCCCACTCAGAGACTTCGCCGGACTAGGAAAAGAAGTTGTATTTGTCGGCATGGGGAAGCGTGCCGAGATCTGGGATAAGGCAAAATGGGAAGCTAAGAATGCTGAGGTGGAAATGAATATTGAGGATATTGCATCCGATATGGAAGCAAGCGGGTTCAGTATCTAGAGGGAGAAGATATGGAATTCGTACACAAATCAGTATTATTGAAAGAAACAATTGATGGATTAAAGATTAAACCGGACGGCATCTATGTAGATGGAACGCTCGGTGGAGGCGGACATGCCAGTGAAGTGGCAAGACGTCTCAGTGACAAGGGGAGTATTATAGGAATAGACCAGGATGCCGCTGCAATTGAAGCAGCCGGGATCCGCTTAAAAGACTTCGGAGAGAAAGTCACAATAGTAAGAAGTAACTATTGTGATATGAAGTCACAGCTAGGTAAGTTAGGCATTGACAAGGTCGATGGGATCGTGCTCGATCTGGGCGTATCATCTTATCAGTTAGATACGGCAGAGCGGGGATTCTCTTATCGCGAAGATGCACCTCTCGATATGCGGATGGACAGACGTCAGAAGATGACAGCGAGAGACATCGTCAATGACTATGAAGAACGGGAACTTTATCGTGTGATCCGTGATTATGGCGAAGATAAGTTTGCCAAGAACATTGCAAAGCATATTGTGGCTGCGCGTCAGAAAGCACCGATTGAGACAACGGGACAACTGACAGAGATCATACGTGCATCAATCCCGATGAAGTTTCAGAAGAAGTCCGGACATCCGGCAAAAAGAACCTTCCAGGCAATTCGTATTGAATTGAACCAGGAGCTGGAAGTGCTAAAAAATTCATTGGACGCTATGATTGATTTGTTGAATCCAGGGGGCAGACTGTGCATCATTACATTCCACTCACTGGAAGACCGGATCGTGAAAAGTGCATTTCGTAAGAATGAAAATCCATGCACATGTCCAAGCGATTTTCCTGTATGTGTATGCGGGAAAATATCAAAAGGGAGTATTATCACTAGAAAACCAATCCTTCCGAGCAAGGAAGAGATGGAAGAAAACAGTCGTGCAAAGAGCGCAAAGCTTCGTATTTTTGAGCGGAGCTGACACATGAGTATGTAATAATTAAAAGTGGGAAAGGGGTGAGCGCGCATGGCATACAGACAGATGACAACAAGAAGAAGACAGAATGTACAAAGAGCGTCTTATGTTTACGGTAATGTTGTAAGACAACCGGCATACGAACCGGAAAGACGCGCGCAGGAACCCAAAAAGAAAAGGACAAGCAGACAGGTAAAGAAAAACCGCAGACAGGCTCTGCGAATGAACCGAGGATATGTTGTATTCATGGCGGTTGCAGCAATCGCCATGCTGCTTGTATGTATCAAGTATGTTAATTTACAGTCAGCAAATATGAGCCACGCAAAAAAGATTTCAGCGATGGAAGAAGAATTGGCAACTCTGAAAGAAGAGAATACGACCAGATACAATGCAATCGTGGATTCTGTGAATCTGGACGAAGTGCGTAAAAAGGCTAAGAAAGACCTTGGCATGGTAGATGCTTCCGATTCTCAGGTCGTGGAATATAAAAAACCTTCTCTGGATTATGTAAAGCAATATGAAAGCATTCCAAAGGAAGGTGCACTTACGAAAGTACAGACGAAAAAAAGTAAATAACAGGTGAAGAAATAAATGGCAAGAAGAAAGAGAAATCCTTTTAAAAGGAAATTTAATAAGGCCATGCAAAAAAAGCTAGTCATGCTCTTTATGGGATTTGTACTGGCTTTTGTTTTTCTTGCAGGCCGGATTACTTATATTAATGCATCAAATGGTGACAAATATACAAAAGTGGTGCTGGACCAGCAACAGTATGACAGCCGTACAATCCCGTTTAAACGGGGAGATATCGTAGACCGTAATGGGACCAAGATGGCGACAAGTGAACGTATTTATAATGTTATTCTGGACATGAAGGCAATGCTCAGTAAGGACGATTATATAGAACCGACCATTGAAGCGTTGAAGAAATATTTTGATATTAAGGAAGAAGATATCCGAAAACTGATGAAGACCAACCCGTCCGGGCGTTATAACGTTCTGAAAAAAGGAATCGGCTATAAAGAAGCGAAAAAATTCAACATAATGAAGAACAGTAAGAAGTATTCGAATGTACAGGGAATCTGGCTTGAGGAAGATTATGAACGGAAATATCCGTATAACTCACTGGCAAGCGATACACTTGGGTTTACCGTAGATGGAAACATAGGAAGCAATGGAATTGAAGCATCTTATAACGAAGTCCTGAATGGTACAGATGGAAGAGAATATGGCTATCAGGATACAACCTCTACTTTTGAACAGACCGTAAAAGAACCGGTCAATGGAAAGACAGTTGTCTCTACAATTGATTTGCAGGTACAGAGTATAGTGGAGAAGCATATTCTGGCGTTTAATAAAAAACATCAGAATGAAGCAAGAAAAGGAACCGGAAGTAAGGATACGGCAGTCATTGTAATGAATCCAAATAACGGAGAGATTCTTGCGGAAGCATCTTATCCGAATTACAATCTGAATAAGCCGAGAGATCTGTCAGCATATTATACAAAAAATGAACTTGCAAAGATGACGGATAAAGAGAAGATCGAGACACTTAACGCGCTGTGGAAGAATTTTTGTGTGACAGATACTTATGAACCAGGATCAACGATCAAACCATTTACGGTTGCAACGGGATTGGAACTGGGTGTATTGACAGGAAATGAAAGTTATAACTGTACCGGTGTACTCAGAGTAGGCGGACACGATATCCACTGCAGTCACCGTAATGGACATGGAATGCAGACACTTAAGCAGACACTTGAAAATTCCTGTAACGTTGCAATGATGCGGATCGGCGCGCAGATCGGAAAAGACGAATTCAGCCGTTATCAAAAGCTGTTTGGATTTGGCACATCGACGGGCATAGATCTTCCGGGTGAGGCAAGTACAGAAGGCCTTTTGTATTCACCGGAGAAAATGGATTCTGCCAGTCTTGCAACTAATGCTTTTGGACAGAATTTCAACGTAACAATGACTCAGCTTGCAGCTTCATTCAGTTCTCTGATCAATGGCGGCAGTTATTACAGACCGCATGTTGTAAGACAGATCAAAGATGAAAATGGAAATGTGACAGAGAGCAAGGACCCGGTGCTTGTACGGAAAACGATTTCTCAGGAGACCTGCGATGTAGTGAAAGATTACATGCGCGGGGTAGTTACAAACGGAACCGGAAAGACGGCAGCCGTTAAGGGATACGATGTGGGCGGAAAGACTGGTACAGCGGAGAAACTCCCAAGAAGGAATGGAAAATATCTTGTATCTTTTATCGGATATGCACCGCAGAAAAATCCGCAGGTTGTTGTCTATATTGTGATCAATGAACCAAACGTCAGTGACCAGGCGAATAGCGGACTGGCAACCCAGCTCTCAGCAGATATTATGAAAGAGATTCTTCCGTATCTGGGAGTGGAAAAAATCTCAGACAGCAAGAATTAACAGAATAACCTTACATAAGCAGTAATAGATTATTACAAAGCTTGTGTGAGGTTTTTTTGTTTGAAGAACAGAACATATAATAAGAAGAAAATATTTTTTGTATTCTCCTGCGCGCTCATCCTGCTTATTCTGTTGTTCGGAAGACTTGCGTGGCTGATGATCTTCCGCGCAGAAGAATATCAGAAGAAAGCACAGCAGTTACATGAAAGAGAGCGCGATATTAAAGCTGCAAGAGGAGAAATCGTTGACCGGAATGGAAAAATCCTTGCAACAAACCGGACAGTCTGCACAATTTCTGTAATACACAGTCAGCTGAAAGATTCGGAAAAGGTAATTAAAATATTGACAAAAGCACTTCACATGGAAGAAGCGCAGGTGAGAAAAAAAGTGAAAAAAATATCATCTATGGAGAGGATTGCGTCAAATGTAGAGAAAAAGACGGGAGATAAGATTCGAAATCTTGGGCTGGATGGTGTTAAGGTAGACGAAGATTTTAAACGATATTATCCTTATGGAGAACTTGCATCAAAAGTTCTTGGATTTACAGGAGGGGATAATCAGGGAATCATTGGCCTGGAAGTGCAGTATGAAGATTATTTAAAAGGAATAAATGGGCAGATTTTGACAATCACAGATGCGAGAGGAATAGAACTGGACGAAGAAGCAGAAGGACGAAAAGAACCGGTAAAAGGCGACACACTGAAAATCAGTCTGGATGCAAATCTTCAAAAATATGCAGAGCAGATGGCAGAAAAAGTCATGGAAGAAAAACAGGCGGAAAAAGTTGCAATACTGCTTATGAATCCGCAGAATGGAGAAATATTTGCAATGGTTAATGTACCGGAATTTGATCTGAATGATCCTTTTTCGCTTCCAGGTGAAGAAAAGAAAAATCTGACGCCGGAAGAAGAACAGGATGCACTTAACAGGATGTGGCGTAATGAATGTATCAGTGATACATATGAGCCGGGTTCTACATTTAAGATCATTACGGCATCGGCGTGCCTGGAAGAAGGAGTGGTAAAGCTTTCGGATCATTTTCATTGCCCGGGTTATAAAGTTGTGGAAGACCGGAAAATCCGCTGCCATAAAGTGGGAGGACACGGTGCGGAAAATTTTGTGGAAGGGATTCAGAATTCCTGTAATCCGGTATTTATTGACATCGGACTCAGACTTGGAGTAAATGATTTCTATAAATATTTCCAGAAGTTTGGACTGCTTTCACCAACCGGTGTGGATCTGCCGGGAGAAGCTGGAACAATCCTGCATAAGAAAAATCGTGTAGGACAGGTAGAACTTGCAACTATGAGTTTTGGACAGTCTTTTCAGGTTACACCGATGCAGATGGCAGCAACGGTCAGTTCTCTTATAAATGGAGGAAAGAGAATTACACCTCATTTTGGAGTAGAAGTTACAGATTCAGAGAAAAAGAAGACGGAAGTCTTTTCTTATGGAAGAAAGAAGAGAATTCTCTCAGCGAAGACTTCAGAGATCATGCAGGAACTGCTGGAAGGAGTAGTGGCAAAAGGCTCTGGGAAAAAGGCATATGTAAAAGGATATCATATTGGGGGCAAAACAGCGACTTCCCAGACTTTGCCAAGAAGTGCCGGAAAATACATTTCTTCCTTTATAGGATTAGCTCCGGCAGAAAATCCACAGATTCTGGGCATGTGTGTGATCTATAATCCGAAAGGGATCTATTACGGGGGAACGATTGCAGCTCCGGTGATCGGAAACATTTTTCGGGAGACATTCCCGTATCTTGGCATTGAAAAAGAGTAGGAAATGAAGTATACTAGGTTCGTCGAGGACTTAACAGTCTGACAAAAAGATAAAAGAGGTGGATTATGAATTATACAGTATTTATGCCGGTATTGATTGCCTTTGCATTCAGTGCGATTCTGGGACCGATCATTATTCCGGTACTGCGAAAATTGAAGATGAATCAGACAGAGAGGGAAGATGGTGTGAAGTCCCATCTGAAGAAGGCAGGAACCCCGTCCATGGGTGGAGTGATCATCCTTTTGAGTGTGGTACTTACTTCAATCTTTTATATCAAAGATTATCCGAAGATCATCCCAATCCTGTTTGTGACAGTTGGCTTTGGTCTGATCGGTTTTCTGGATGATTATCTGAAAGTTGTGATGAAGCGTTCCGATGGTCTATATCCAAAACAGAAGATGGCATTACAGATCGTAGTTACTGCAATCTTCGCATTTTATGTGGTAAAATTCACGGATGTATCTCTGAAAATGCTCATTCCGTTCTCCGGAGGAAAATATCTGGATATCGGATGGCTGGCAATTGTCCTGATGTTTTTCGCTGTGATCGGCACAGTAAACGGTGTCAATTTCACTGACGGTCTGGATGGACTGGCATCCAGCGTAACCGTTCTTGTTGCAACATTTTTTACGGTTGTTGCGATCGGAACGAAAAGTGGAATCGAACCTGTAACATGTGCAGTTGTTGGTGCGCTGCTTGGATTTTTATTATTTAATGTATATCCGGCAAGTGTATTTATGGGAGATACAGGATCTCTTGCCCTTGGCGGTTTTGTGGCTTCAACAGCTTATATGCTTCAGATGCCGATCTTCATCCTGATCGTAGGACTGATCTATCTGGTAGAAGTATTATCGGTTATGATCCAAGTCACATATTTTAAGAAAACCGGAGGAAAACGTATTTTTAAAATGGCGCCGATCCATCATCATTTTGAGCTGTGTGGATGGTCAGAAACGCGTGTGGTCGCAGTATTTTCAATTATTACGGCTCTGTTGTGTCTCGTAGCGCTTATGGCAATGTAGGAGGAGAAAATGGAAGTAACAGGAAAGAAAGTACTGGTATTCGGTTCCGGTATCAGCGGAATCGGAGCTGTAAAATTATTGGAAGATCATGGCGCAGAGGTTATTCTTTACGATGGAAATGACAAGTTGGATAAAGTTGCTATGAAAGAACAGCTTGGGGATGGAGTAAAAGCAGAGATTATCCTTGGTGAATTTCCGGAGAAACTGATTGATACATTAGATATTGCAGTGTTGAGCCCAGGAGTACCAACAGACCTTCCGGTTGTAAATGCAATGCGTGATAAGAAGGTTGCTGTGATCGGTGAAGTAGAGCTTGCGTATGCATTTGGAAAAGGTGATGTGCTAGCAATTACCGGTACGAACGGTAAGACGACAACAACAACGCTTCTCGGTGAGATCATGAAAGCATACAAAGAGCATACATATGTTGTAGGTAATATCGGTAATCCGTATACTGTGGCAGCAAGACAGATGGAAGAAGATGCAGTTGCAGTTGCAGAGATGAGCAGTTTCCAGCTTGAGAGCATCGTAACATTCCGTCCGAAGGTCAGCGCGATCCTTAACTTTACACCGGATCATCTGAATCGTCATCACACGATGGAAGCATATGTGAATGCAAAGAAGAATATTGCAAAGAACCAGACAGCAGAAGATTACTGTATTCTGAACTACGAGGACGAGAGAACGAGAGAGTTCGGAGAACACATAGATGCACAGGTGATCTATTTCAGCAGCAGACAGAAGCTGGAAAAAGGAATATATCTGGATAACGGGAATATGATTTATAAGAACCCGGAAGAAGTGCTTGTATGCAATGTAGATGAATTACAGCTTCTCGGTATGCACAATTATGAGAATTATATGGCGGCTGTTGCGATGGCAGCAGTATATGGTGTGCCGATGGATATTATCCGCAAAGTGATCCGTGCATTTAAAGGTGTAGAACATCGTATCGAGTATGTAACAGAAAAGAACGGTGTTGTTTATTATAATGATTCCAAAGGAACCAATCCAGATGCTGCGATCAAAGGAATCCAGGCAATGAACCGCAGAACGGTGCTGCTTGGCGGAGGATATGACAAAGGCTCCGAGTTTACAGAGTGGATCAATGCATTTGATGGAAAGGTTAAGAAACTGATCCTGATTGGCGCAACAAAGGAAAAGATTGCTGCAGATGCAGAAAAATGTGGTTTCCATGATTATGTGTTTGCAGATACTTTTGAAGAGGCAGTCCTTCTTGCAGCAAAGACAGCCGAGAGTGGAGATGCAGTGCTTCTGTCACCGGCATGTGCAAGTTGGGGAATGTTCCCGAATTATGAAGTACGTGGAGATGAATTTAAAAGAATTGTAAATTCCTTATAAGGAGTGCAAAATAGTTTGACCACGTTCAAGGTAAGAGTGAAAAAATATGATCTGACACTGCTGGTTGTGCTGATGCTTTTAATTCTGGCGGGACTTGTGATCCTGTACAGTACAAGTGTCTATAATGGCGAAGTGAAGTTTCACGATGCCATGTACTATCTGAAAAAGCAATTATTTGCAACAGCACTGGGACTGGCGGTGATGTATCTGGTAGCAGGTATTGATTATCATATCTGGAAATATGCTGCTGTAGCTGGCTATGTGGGAGCGGTGGCTCTTTCCGTTTTAGTCCTTTTAGCAGGAGAAGAATACAATGGGTCCAAAAGATGGTTGTCTTTGGGCCCTTTTTCGTTTCAGCCTTCTGAATATGCCAAGGTCGCACTGATTTTATTTCTTGCATGGATGGTAAATAAAAATGCTAAGAAAATAGAGAAGATTACGATATTATTCAAGGTACTGTTCTGTATCCTGCCAATTGTAGGGCTGGTCGGAGCAAGTAATCTGAGTACAGCGATCATCATTCTTGGAATCGGAGTGATCCTTGTATTTGTGGCAAGTCCGAAATATGTACAGTTCATCTGGATGGGAGTGATCGGGACAGGATTTATGACGGTATTTCTCATGCTTGAGAGCTATCGCCTGGAGCGCCTTCTGATCTGGCGTAATCCAGAGCAGTTTGCCAAAGGATATCAGACAGTGCAGGGACTGTATGCAATCGGTTCCGGAGGACTGTTCGGCAGAGGGCTTGGCAGAGGAATCCAGAAACTTGGGTTTGTTCCGGAGGCGCAGAATGACATGATTTTTTCTATCATTTGTGAGGAATTTGGGCTGGCAGGCGCCGGCTTTTTGATTTTTTTATTTTTACTGTTATTGTGGCGTTTTTTTGTGATTGCGGTGCATGCGAAGGATCTGTTTGGCGCGCTGATCGTGTCAGGTGCGATGGCACATCTGATGATTCAGGTCATACTGAATATCGCTGTTGTCACCAATGCGATTCCAAATACAGGGATTACATTGCCGTTTGTCAGCTATGGGGGAACATCGATCGTGTTTCTTCTTGCAGAAATGGGACTTGTGCTGAATGTGTCAACAATGGTAAGATAAAAAAAGCGAAAAAAGCTTTTAGGAGGCAGACAGATGGAAAGAGAAAGAAATGCAAGGCGCAGAAAGAACGCAAAGAAAAAGAAACATGCGCAGAGAATCTATGCACTGGTTGTTCTGATAAGCGGACTTGCGATTATTATAATGACGGTCCTGCTTTTGTTTCATATACAGAGGATTGAAGTAAAAGGAAATGAATACTGTTCGGACAGGGAAGTGGCAGAGAGCATAAAAAGTGGCAGGCTTTCTACAAATTCCCTGTATCTGGTATTACAGTATGGGATGGGAAAAGGAAACGTGCTCCCGTGTTTTGAAAGTATGCAGGTATCTATGAAAAATCCATGGACCGTGCAGATCCGTGTAAAGGAAAAGACAATTGTTGCCGGTATGAAAGAGGGAGAACAGTATGTTTATTTTGATTCAGAAGGACTTGTTGTAGATAAAAGTGCCGTAAAAAAAATGGTGCCTCTTGTAGAAGGCATCACGTTGACTTCCAGTGGTGAGTACAAGGTATTGGAATGTGCAGATACAAAACTTTTTTCGGAAGTACTGGATGCGTGCCGGGAATTACAGAATTATAATCTGTCAGTGGACAAGATTACCTGCAGGAATGACAGGATCTATTTGCGGATCGCAAATGTAAAAGTAAATCTTGGAGAGAGCATTTCCGCAGAGAAGATTGCACAGATTCCGCCAATTATCGAAAAACTGGGCGGGCAGGAAGGAACTCTGCATTTGGAAAATTACGCTGACGGGCAGGAAACGATCACATTTGAAAAAGCAAAAAAATCAAAATAAAAATAAGAAAAATTCTGCAATTCTATTGATATTTTATACAAAAGCCTATATTATATAATATATATGGCAAGCTGTACTTTTGTATGTGTTGCTTTATGTATAACGCATCGTGCCGCAGTGCCGCAGGATCGGGGAAGATGGCACGGCGGGATACTCGAAGAGTATGGGATGTATAATATATATAATAAGGATAACAAAGGAGGAGAAACCCTTGCTAGAAATTAAGACAAATGAATCAGAAGCAGCGGCAAAGATAATTGTTGTTGGAGTAGGTGGCGGAGGAAATAACGCCGTGAACCGTATGATCGATGAACAGATTGCCGGTGTGGAATTTATAGCTATTAATACAGATAAACAGGCTTTACAGTTATGTAAGGCACCGACACTTATGCAGATTGGTGACAAGATTACAAAAGGACTTGGCGCCGGAGCAAGACCTGAAGTAGGTGAGAAAGCTGCCGAAGAGAGTGCAGAAGAGATTTCCGCAGCACTGAAAGGTGCAGACATGGTATTCGTTACTTGCGGTATGGGCGGCGGAACCGGAACAGGAGCAACTCCTGTTGTGGCAAGAATTGCAAAAGAGCAGGGTGCATTAACTGTCGGAGTTGTAACAAAGCCATTCCGTTTTGAGTCCAAGACACGTATGAGTAATGCCCTTGGCGGAATTGAAAAGTTAAAAGAGAGCGTAGATACTCTGATTGTTATCCCGAATGACAAGTTATTAGAGATCGTTGACAGACGCACAACTATGCCGGAAGCTCTGAAGAAAGCTGACGAAGTATTGCAGCAGGGTATTCAGGGTATTACCGACCTGATCAATGTTCCTTCACTGATCAACCTGGACTTCGCAGATGTTCAGACTGTTATGACAGACAAGGGTATCGCACATATCGGTATCGGTCAGGGTCGTGGTGATGACAAAGCACTGGAAGCTGTGAAACAGGCAGTTGCCAGTCCACTTCTTGAGACAACGATCGCGGGTGCATCTCATGTTATCATTAATGTATCTGGTGATATTACGCTGATGGATGCTTCTGATGCGGCAGAATTTGTGCAGGATCTTGCAGGAGAAGAAGCAAATATTATCTTCGGTGCTATGTATGATGATTCCAGAGCTGATGAAGCAACGATTACAGTTATCGCTACCGGTCTTCACAATGTAGAAGGAAGCGCTTCTAAGTTAAAATCAAGACTGGAGAACAGAACTGCGCCGGCAGGAACCGTACATCACAGAGAATATGAAAGAGAGAGAGTTGCGCAGCCGATGAGAACACAGTCTCATATTCAGCAGCACGCTCAGTCATCCCAGAAACTGGATGCTGGCATGGCATCTGCAAAGAGCAGTGCATCCGCTTCCGGACAGCAGGTTAGAAGAGCGATGGGAGGAACAGCACCGACTCTTGAGACACCGAGAACACCTACGAGCAAGGTGAAGGAACAGTCCATCAAGATTCCGGATTTCTTTAAGAAATAAGTGTTTTTGTAAACAAAATAAAGACATAAGCAACAAAGAAGCTTACATTTTTATCGACAGATGAAGATGCAGGCTTCTTTGTTTGTTTTATCGCTGTCAGTTTCCGTCGAAAGAAACTGACAAAATCACGCCAGATTCTGACAAAATTCTAAAGGGCATATCTTTATAATAATAATTGCACATGGACCAAATCGATTTAGTTTCCAAAGGAAAAAGAAGGTGGAAAATGCAGTACGAACTGTACATAGATGTATTTTTCCTGATCAATGCCATTATGGATTGGATGCTCCTTAAGATAACAGGGAAAATCCTTTCGTGTAAAGTAGGAAAAATGCGTATCCTGTGGGGAGCATTTCTTGGAGCATTTTTGACGTGTATTGTCTGGAGTATTCCTGGTATTCCAGGAATTTTGAAACTGCTTTTTTTCTACACTTTTGTAAATGTTGTTATGATTCAGGCAGGACTGGGAATCAGAAGAAGCAGAGAGCTTGTGAGAGCGTTCATCGTTCTCGGAATCAGCGCAGTGCTTATGGCAGGTATTCTGTCCCTGTTTCGGCAATATATCCGTTATGGCAGCCTTTTCTTTGGATGTGTGATTGCGGGGGACTACCTGGTAGGTGGAATTCTTTGGATGTTACAGCAGTTGTTCAGAAAGAAATTCGGAACATGCAGAATCCGTCTGGAGCATGCGGGGCAGAACTATGATGGAAAAGCACTGATTGATACGGGAAACCGTCTGCGTGATCCGGTCAGTGGAGAACCGGTAAATATACTGGACCCGGAAATAGCGGAATGTCTGCTGAAAGAAGAAATTCCACAGATGCGTGAGATCGCATATCACAGTATTGGGAAAGAAAATGGTGTTATGAAAGCTTTCCGGATAGAAAGAATGATATTTCCAGAGAAGGAAAATATGGTCATAAAGAACGGATTAGTTGCGGTCAGTGAGGAAAAGATCCTATGCGAAGATTGTCGGATGATTCTGAATCCTGATATATTTTAGGAGGAAATCATATGGTAATTAAAGTTGCAGTACCGAATCAGTTCAAATTAAAAATCATTCCGGGTATCCGTACATTTTTATTTCCGGATCATCGGGAAATCCATTATATAGGAGGATCGGAGATTCTTCCGGCACCACTTTCACCGGAGAAGGAAGAAGCGACGATCAGAAGTCTTAAGAATGGAGATGCGAATGAAGCAAGAAAGCTTCTGATCGAACATAATCTTCGTCTGGTTGTGTATATAGCAAAGAAATTTGATAATACGGGAGTTGGTGTGGAAGATTTGATTTCCATCGGAACGATCGGACTGATCAAAGCGATCAATACATTCAATCCGGAGAAAAAGATCAAGCTTGCTACATATGCATCCAGATGCATTGAAAATGAGATTTTAATGTATCTGCGCAGAAATAATAAAACAAAGATGGAAGTATCGATCGATGAGCCGTTAAATGTGGATTGGGATGGAAATGAGCTGCTGCTTTCAGATATACTTGGCACGGATGAAGATACCATTTACCGGGATATGGAGCAGGAAGCAGAAAAGAAAGTGTTGTTTGGGGCAATCAACCGGCTGAGCGCAAGGGAGCAGACGATCATACGAATGCGATTCGGATTGAATGATGCGAAAGGTGAAGAAAAAACACAGAAAGAAGTGGCGGATATTCTTGGCATATCCCAGTCTTATATTTCGAGGCTGGAAAAGAAGATCATGCAGAGACTGAAAAAAGAAATGCTGAAGTATTCTTGATGATCGTTAATGCATGTGAAAAATGCCGAAAAATGACTAATATTCAGAAAATATAGAAAAAGAAATGAAAAAGTGGTACAATAAAGAAAAAAGGGGCTGATGATATGAAGCTTATATTTATCGGTGCAGACCATGAAGTTACAGGAAGCTGCCACTTGATTGAGGCATGCGGAAAACATATTCTCGTAGACTGTGGAATGGAACAGGGACCGGATCTGTATGAGAATCAGGAAATCCCGGTAAAGGCAGGAGACATCGATTATGTGCTTCTGACACACGCACATATTGATCATTCTGGAAAGATTCCACTGTTGTGCAAGGAAGGCTTCAGAGGAGAGATCATATCTACATTTGCAACAGCAGACCTCTGCGATATCATGCTTCGTGACAGTGCACATATCCAGGAGTTTGAAGCACAGTGGAGAAACAGGAAGGCAATGCGAAGTGGCGAACCATTATATGAGCCGTTATATACGATGGAGCATGCAATGGCAGCAATCAAACTTCTGCATCCGTGTGATTATGAACAGCGGATCACACTCTGTGACGGTATTGATATCCGTTTTACAGATGTGGGGCATCTGCTTGGATCAGCAGCGATCGAAATCTGGATCACAGAAGAAGGCGAGACGAGAAAACTCGTATTTTCCGGTGACGTGGGGAATGTGAACCAGCCGATCATCAAAGACCCAAAAACAGTAAAAGAAGCAGATTATGTTGTGATCGAATCGACGTACGGTAATCGTACACACGGAGAAGATATTCCGGATTATGTAGGAGAATTTACAAGAATCCTGCGAGAAACATTTGCGAAAGGAGGAAATGTTGTAATTCCGTCTTTTGCTGTTGGGAGAACACAGGAGATCCTGTATTTTATCCGTGAGATCAAAGAGAAGAATCTGCTTCCGGAATATCCGGGATTTGAAGTATATGTAGACAGCCCTCTTGCGATAGAAGCAACGAACGTATTCCAGAAAAATGTACAGTCCTGCTTTGATGAAGATGCAATGAAACTGATACAGCAGGGAATCAACCCGCTTGTATTTCCGGGCTTACGCACAACGATTACAAGTGATGAGTCAAAACTGATCAATTTTGATGAAAAACCAAAAGTTATACTGTCAGCATCTGGTATGTGTGAAGCTGGCCGTATCAGACATCATCTGAAACACAATCTGTGGAGAAAAGAATGTACGATCTGCTTTGTAGGCTATCAGGCAGTGGGAACATTGGGAAGAAAGTTGATCGAGGGAGCACAGGTTGTAAAACTGTTCGGTGAAAATGTGGAAGTCAATGCGAAAATCGAAGTGCTGAAAGGTATCAGTGGCCATGCAGATATGAACGGACTGCTATACTGGATGAGTGGGTTTACTTCTGATATCCGGCATGTCTTTGTCGTACACGGAGAAGATCAGGTAACAGATGAATTTGCTGCTCTTATTGAGGAAAAATTTGGCTATCCGGCGTTTGCACCTTATTCCGGCGGAAGCGTAAATCTGCTGACCGGAGAGATTATAAGTGAAGGTATACGGATGCCGAAGAAAGCATCTGAGAAACCGGAGAAAATCCGGAAACATACCGCATTTGAACGTGTGGTTGCGGCTGCGAAGAGACTGCTGGAGGTCGTTTATAAGAATGAGGGACTCGCCAATAAAGAGCTTGCAAAATTAGAATCCCAGATCCAGAATCTTGCAGATAAATGGGACAGATAGAAAAGAATGTCAAGGGATAAAAGTTTTTTTATTTTATCTTAAGACCGCATAACGTGTGTAGATATGGAGATGATTTCTACTAGAAAAGAAAGTACATCTGGTAGAGGAGGATCTCGATATGACACAGGGAAAAGTAGAAATATGTGGAGTGAATACAGCAAAGCTTCCAATCCTGAGTGAAAAGGAGAAGGAAGCTTTGTTTGCGCGTATAAAAGAAGGAGATGAAGAGGCGAAAGATGCTTATATCAAAGGAAATCTAAGGCTAGTGCTGAGTGTGATCCGGCGCTTTTCTGCGAGCAGTGAAAACTCGGATGATTTATTTCAGATCGGCTGTATCGGTCTTATTAAAGCAATCAATAATTTTAATACAGAATTGGACGTAAAGTTTTCTACTTATGCAGTTCCGATGATCGTTGGAGAAATCCGTCGTTATATGCGGGATAACAATTCCATCCGTGTTAGCAGATCCCTGCGAGATACAGCGTACAAAGCGATTTACGCAAGGGAAAATTATATGAAACAGTATCAGAAAGAACCGACCGTGCAGGAAATTGCAAAAGAAGTAGGCATATCGAAAGAAGATATTGTCTTTGCGATGGACGCAATCCAGACACCGGTAAGTCTGCAGGAGCCGGTGTATAACGATGGCGGAGATGCACTTTATGTGATGGATCAGATCAGTGACCATAAAAATAAAGAAGACAGATGGATTGAGAATCTGTCACTGGAAGCGGCAATGAACCGTTTAAATGAAAGAGAGAGGTATATCATTGATCTGCGCTTTTTTGAAGGAAAAACACAGATGGAAGTGTCGGATGAAATTGGAATTTCACAGGCACAGGTCAGCAGACTGGAAAAAAATGCACTGCGTATTATGCGGCGCTATCTTGGGGACGGAAAATGATTCCGTTCCTTTTTGATTGCAGATTGAAAGGAATTTTTAGTTGCATTTTAGAACAGGTCATACTATTATATTAATTGCATGGAGGACATAAGAAAATGAAAGCTTGTATTTTTGATTTAGATGGAACACTTACAGATACTCTGGAATCGCTTGTATATTCCGTACGCGCCACATTGAGAGAGATGGGATTGCCGGAGATTACGAAAGAGCAGTGCAGAACTTTTGTTGGAAATGGTGCCAGACGTCTGATGGAAGAATCGCTGGCAGCTGTCGGTGATGAGAATGCAGAACGGCTGGAAGAAGGAATGCAGGTTTATGGAAGAATATTTGATGAGAACTGTACATATCATGTAACACCTTACGAAGGAATTGTTAAGATGCTTGAAGCATTGAAAGACAGAGGAATCAAACTCGCCGTATTATCCAACAAACCACATGCACAGGCGGTAAAGGTTGTGCGTAAGATCTTTGGTGACGGAGTGTTTGATTACGTGTCCGGGCAGCAGGAAGGAATTAGGAGAAAACCCGCGCCGGATGGTGTATGGCATATTCTGGAGGTACTGGGTGCAGAGGCATCGGAATGTCTGTATGTGGGAGATTCTGAAGTGGATATAGAAACGGGAAAGAATGCAGGTCTTAAGACGATTAGTGTAACTTGGGGCTTCCGTTCCGAACAGGAATTAAGAGAAGCAGATCCGGAGCATATGATCGCGAAGCCGGCAGATCTTCTTGCATATGTTTAAAAGTCTATGAGAGGAAGGAGGAAAAGAGCATGTATGAGTATGATGAGGAATGTCTGAAAACATTTCTGGAGAATCAGTCACAGCTTTTTGACGAGCCGGTGGCAGAGACGCTGGAAGGAGCAGAAGCTTTTCTGGAGGAATGCATGGCAACGATTGTAGAGAATATTGATGAAGTCCGTGAATTTCTTGAAGAAGAGGGACTTGACGTTGAAGGAATGTCTTCTGAAGAACTGGAAGACGCATCTGAAGTATTCGTACTTCCGGGGGGACGTTATTTGATCGTAGAAGGATGATAGGAAAAGCCGCAGCTATTTGGATGCTGCGGCTTTTTCTAACGCTTCTTGTATTGCATTTATAATGATCTGGGAAGTGTAAGGATTGTCTTTGGAGTAGGAGATATTTTCCAAAGACTGTTTTTCGTAGACCTGATCGGCAATCTCTTCGAGAGTGGGCTGTATCAGTGGGTACATGGCAGTAACAGATTCGCTTAAGTTTGTGAATCGGATTGAATTAATTTTGGAACTGTCAACGGTTACTTCCACTTCCAGATCTGTATTATTTAAAGTGAGGGAAGAAGAATAAGTTCCCGGCGTATATGTCTGGCCGGAAGTCTTTTTTTCTTCCTTTTTTGGTCCGAACATAAAGAAAAGAAGTAAAATCAGTATAAGTGCAAGAACAGCAAATACGACTGTATATATAATTTCTCTCATATGCAGTACAATTATTTTAGTTTTGGAACTCATCAGCGACCTCCTGTATATTATAGATTCTATTTGCTTTCTATAATGTATGAAAAAAGACGGAAAAATATACATGTATTTTTTCCGTGACAAATGAGTAGAGTTCCTGTAGAATGTTAAAAGAGAAAATGGAAGGTGAGAAACATATGTATATAATTGCAGGACTTGGTAATCCTACCATGCAGTATGAAGGAACCAGACATAATGCCGGGTTCGATGTCATAGATGCACTGGCAGACAAATATAATATATCCGTAGACGGGCGTAAGAACAGAGCCTATATCGGTAAAGGAATCATAGAAGGACAGAAAGTACTCCTTGTAAAACCGCAGACTTACATGAATCTGAGCGGTGAGAGCATTGGGGGGCTGGTTGATTATTTTAAAATAGATGAAGAACAGGATCTGATCGTCATTTATGATGACATCAGTCTGCCGCCGGGACAGATCCGTATTCGTAAGAAAGGAAGTGCCGGAGGACATAACGGGATCAAAAATATTATTGCCCATCTGGGAACCCAGGTATTTCCAAGGATTAAGGTCGGAGTGGGAGAGAAACCGAAAAAATATGACCTTGCCGATTATGTGCTGAGTCATTTTACAAAGGCGGAGCGGGAAGAGATGGAAGAAGGCTACCAGAAAGCAATTCAGGCTGTGGAGAAGATCCTTGCCGGTGAGATGGAAGCGGCTATGAATGAATTTAACCGTAAGGTGAAGCCTAAGGAGGCATAAAAGTATGAAGGCGCTGACAGAACCGTTACGAGAGCTGGCGGAATTTGAAGATATTTATAAAAAAAGAAAAGAAAACCACGGGATGATACGCATTTCGGGGTGTGTTACTTCTCAGAAAACACATTTTATGTACGCACTTGGCGATGGCTCCGCTTACAGAGTCATCGCCTGTTCCAGTGAGTCAAAAGCGAGAGCTTTATATGAAGAGTATAAGATGCTTTCGGAAGATGTGTATTTGTATCCGTCAAAGGATTTTCTGTTTTACCAGGCAGATATAAGAAGTAAAGAGCTGGTGAAGCAGCGAATGGAGGTGCTGGAGGCGGTTATTCAGAAGGAGCAGGTGACGGTTGTTACGAGTTTTGATGCATTTATGGATGTGCTGCTTCCGAAAGAGACGATCCGTGAACGTGTGATTCATATAAAGAATACGGATACACTGGATCTGAAGGAACTGGAAGACCGACTGGTGAAGATTGGATATGACAGAGAAGTACAGATTGAAGGTCCCGGTCAGTTTGCCGTTCGGGGAGGGATTATTGATATTTATCCACTTACAGAGAATCTGCCTGTACGGATCGAACTGTGGGGGGATGAAGTGGATTCTGTCCGCAGTTTCGATGTGGAGACACAGCGTTCAATCGAAAATCTGACGGAAGTGTTCATCTATCCGGCAGTAGAGTATCCGACTGACGAAGAAAAAGGCGTATCGTTTCTTGATTATTTTGAAAAAGAAAAGACAATCCTGTTTCTGGATGAGCCAGTAAGACTTCTGGAAAAAGGCGAAGGCGTGGAAGAAGAGTTCGTAGAAGCGCAGAAGCGTCGTGTAGAGAATGGCTGCGAAGTTTCGGATGAAGAGATGCGGATGTATACTGTTGAAGAGTTGAAAAAAAAGATAAATGGATATGCATCTGTCGGATTTATGGCATTGGAAATGCGCGCACCGGGGCTGGAACTCCGGGAATCCTACCAGTTACAGACAAAGAGCGTCAATCCATATAACCGGAGCTTTGAACTTCTGACGCAGGATCTTAAAAGATTGAAAAGAGGAAAATACCGCGTTGTATTATTGTCCGGTTCAAGAACGCGTGCCAAACGTCTTGCCGAAGACTTAAGAGATTATGATTTGAGTAGTTATTACAGTGATGATTCGGACAGGCTTGTGAAACCGGGAGAGATTATGACAGCATACGGACATATTGCAGAAGGATATGAGTATCCGATGCTGAAATTTACAGTCATTGCAGAGAGTGATATTTTCGGAAAGGCGAAGAAAAAGAAAAAAAGAAAAATTTATGAAGGACGGAAGATCCAGAACTTTTCTGAGCTGAAGCCGGGAGATTACGTTGTACATGAGAATCACGGTCTTGGGATCTATCAGGGAATCGAGAAGATTGAGGTTGATAAGATTACCAAAGATTACATGAAAATTGCCTATGCCAAGGGCGGCAATCTTTATATCCCGGCAACACAGCTTGATCTGATCCAGAAATATGCCAGCGCGGATGCAAAGAAGCCGAAACTTAACCGTCTCGGCTCCCAGGAATGGGTGAAGACGAAGAAAAGAGTCCGCGGTGCGGTAAAGGTTATCGCCAAAGATCTGGTAGAACTGTATGCAGTAAGACAGAACCAGGAAGGTTATGTGTACGGACCGGATACGGTATGGCAGCAGGAATTTGAAGAGATGTTCCCGTTTGAAGAGACGGAAGATCAGATGCATGCGATCGAAGCAGTGAAGAAAGACATGGAGAGCAAGAAGATCATGGATCGTCTGATCTGCGGGGATGTTGGCTATGGAAAAACGGAAGTTGCCATCCGTGCGGCATTTAAAGCAGTACAGGAAGATAAGCAGGTTGTCTACCTCGTTCCGACAACTATTCTTGCACAGCAGCATTACAATACATTTGTTCAGCGTATGAAAGAATTTCCGGTGCGTGTGGATTTGATGTGCCGATTCCGTACACCGTCGCAGCAGAAAAAGACGATACAGGATCTGAAAAAAGGGCTTGTCGATATTGTCATCGGTACACACCGTGTGCTGAGCAAAGATGTGGAATTTAAAAATCTCGGATTGCTCATTATTGATGAGGAACAGCGCTTTGGTGTGCAGCATAAAGAAAAGATCAAGAAAATGAAAGAAAATGTCGATGTGCTGACGCTTACGGCGACACCGATACCAAGAACTCTGCACATGAGTCTCATCGGTATCCGTGATATGAGTGTACTGGAAGAAGCTCCGGAAGAGCGTATGCCAATCCAGACTTATGTCATGGAATATAATGATGAAATGGTACGTGAGGCGATTGAGCGTGAATGTGCCAGGCAGGGACAGGTTTATTATGTATATAATCGGGTGGAAGATATTGCAGATGTGGCAGGTAGGATTCAGAAACTTGTACCGGATGTAAATGTGGCATATGCACATGGACAGATGCGGGAGCATGAACTGGAAAAGATCATGTATGATTTCATTAACGGGGAAATCGATGTGCTTGTATCTACGACAATTATTGAAACAGGACTGGATATTTCCAATGTCAATACAATGATCATCCATGATGCGGATAGACTGGGACTTTCCCAGCTCTACCAGCTTCGCGGACGTGTCGGAAGATCGAACCGGATGGCATACGCATTTTTACTGTACAGAAGAGATAAACTTTTAAAAGAAGTAGCAGAAAAACGACTGGCGGCGATCCGGGAATTTACAGATCTGGGTTCCGGTTTTAAGATTGCCATGAGGGATCTGGAGATCCGTGGAGCGGGAAATCTGCTTGGAGCTGAACAGCATGGGCATATGGAAGCAGTCGGTTATGATCTGTACTGTAAAATGTTAAACGAAGCAGTCAAACAGTTAAAAGGTGAGATGGAGGAAGAAGATTTTACGACAACCATTGATCTGAATGTAGATGCATTTATCCCGGATTCCTATATTCCGAATGAATACCAGAAACTGGATATTTATAAAAGGATCGCGGCAATTGAATCGGACGAAGAACGGGAAGATATGGAGGAAGAATTGATCGACCGTTTTGGAGATCCGCCGAAAAAAGTTGGTACCCTTCTGGAAGTTGCTGCACTGAAAGCAAGAGCACATAAGCTTTATGTGACGACAATTGAACAGAAAGGTGATATGTATACCTTTACAATGTATGAACATGCGAAAGTACAGCCAGAGAGGATTCCGAAGCTGATCGAACTGTTCCGGGGGAGTCTTACATTCCGTGCAGAGAATTATACATTTGTATATGTTCACAAGATTCGGAATAAAAGAGAAAAACCACCGATGGCAACAGAGATTGTAGCAAAGGTTCTGGATGGTATTGCAAGAATTCTGGTACAAAACTAATAAAATCTTAATAATCATTCGGGAATAGCCGGTTGACTCATTCTGGTATGTTAAGCTATACTTAAGAGAACGATCAGAATGCAGAAGGGAAATAAGATATGAAGAAAAGAATCACAGCAGTGATACTCGTAGCAGTGCTTGCAGTCACAACGCTTACCGGATGCAGTTCATCAATGAGTGGAAAAGATGCGGCAGTAACGGTAAATGGGATTGATGTAACTGCTGATATTGCTGAATTTTATGCAAGATATATCCAGGCGGGATATGAGACTTACTATGCGGCATATATGGGAAATGATATGTGGGGATCCCGTGCTGAAAAGGGCAATAATTATGAAGATGCAGTCAAAGAACAGGTGATAGAAGATCTGGAGACGATGCTGTTATCGGAAGAGCATATGAAAGAATATAAGGTGACGCTCTCCCAGGCAGAAAAAGATGTGATTGAGAAGTCAGCCAGAGAATTTGATGAAGATAATGCGCTTCATAATAAGAATCAGGTGTCCGGTGAAAGAAAGACAGTAAAGCGCCTGCTTACACTGATGGCTGTAGAGAGTAAAGTGAAAAAAGCAGTAGAAGATAAAGCAGATGTGAAAGTCACGAATGAAGAGGCAAAACAGAAGCGGATGCAATATGTTCTGTTCCCTTATAAAGAGACGAAAGAGACCGGAAAAGGACTCGAACTTTCCGCTGCTGAGAAGAGACAGGCAAAAGCAGATGCAGAAGCTTTTCTGGAACATGCAAAAGAGAAGAAGGATTTTGAGAAAGCGGCACAGGATGCCGGGAAGATTTATAAAGAAGTGACGTTTGATTCCGCATCTATAAAGCCGGACAAGAAGCTAGTGAAGGCAGCAGATGAACTTTCCAAGGGAGATCTTACTGATGTGGTTGAGACAGAAGAGGGATGTTATGTAGCAAAGCTTGTCAGCTTGAAAGACAGAAAAGCAACAGCGGATAAGAAGAAAAAATTGATTGCACAGCGAAAGAATAAGATTTATGAGCAGACGAAAGATGAATGGCTGATGGAAGCGGATATCAGCATACACAAAAGAGTATGGAGGTCGATTTCTTATGCGGATCTCGGTGTGCGAATCAAGCAGAAAGAAGAGAAGCCTTATACAGAACATATGAAGACGGACGATCAGACGAATACAGATGTTGATTATTAAAAGATATCAGAGTCAAAAAGATGCCATGCAAATGGTTTCGTACTTCGTACTTTTCAGGCTTTTAACTTTGGCATCAAAAAACAGCAGGTACGGATGTATCTGCTGTTTTTATTATGGCGATGAACTAAGAAACGATCATTTTACGGTCACGGTATTTGAAAAACGGTGACAGGTTAGTTCATATAAGTCATTAAAATATCATTGACCAGTTTGCCGTCGGCTTTGCCTTTGACTTTTGGCATCAGAACTTTCATGATCTTGCCTTTGTCTTTTGCTTCAGGTGCTTCGATTCCGACTTCGGAAAGTGTCGCGTCGATGACAACGCGGATCTCAGCTTCATCCATCATCTTTGGAGCATACTGCTCTAAAACTGCGAGACGTTTGTTGCACTCGTCAATGATCTCAGTGCGGTCGGCAGGTGTCATTTCCAGAGTTTCTTTAGTCTGTTTAATTTCTTTTAAGATAACCTGAGTTTCTTCCTCGGCGGTCAGGTCAGAACGTTTGTCAATCGCTTTATTCTTAAGAGCTGCGAGTAACATAGATAAGGTTTCCTTGCTTTCTTTATCACCGGCTTTCATAGCTTTTACCATGTCAGCGCGGACTTCATCGATTTTACTCATATTTCATTCCTCCTCTTTAAATCTGCTATCCATTATACAGAAATACGGTGAAAATATCCAGAGTTATGTAAAATCTTTCACATGATATTTTTGGCAACATTACGTTGAATCTTGTTTTTGATAATGATATACTAAATCTGGATGTACATTTGCACAGAGTCTAGAGAGGAAATATAGAAGGACAATGAGTAATAATATTTTTATGGAGGACCGCAGTCCTATTTCATTTGAAGAATATTTGCAGTTTAATGTAAATGGACGAGGCAATCTTGGGGATATGCTTCCGATAACAGTATACCGGATGTTGGAATATTCGATCAAAGAAGAGCTTGTAAATAATTTCGGAAAAGAAAAGCAGATAGAGATTTTCCGGAAAGCAGGACGCAAATCCGGTGAATATTTTGCAAAGAATATGATGAATCTCGACCAGCCACTGGATGCATTTCTGAGTGAGTTACAGCGAAAACTGGAAGAATTTAAGATTGGTGTTTTAAGAATTGAAAGTATAGAAGAAAAGAGCGGGAAAATCATATTGACCGTATCGGAAGATGCGGACTGTTCAGGACTTCCGATTCTTGGCGAGACTGTATGTAATTATGATGAAGGATTTATTTCCGGAATTTTATCTGTATATACAGATAGGCCATATGAAGCCATTGAAGTAGACTGCTGGGCTACTGGTGACCGTGTATGTCGGTTTCATGCAAATGTAATAGAGGACGGGGAACAGACAGATGAAACATAAAGATAATTGTGAACAGTTATTTGAATATCTTCGCAGTATTTTATATGACGATAAAGTGAATGCTTTGCAGATAGATGATCTGGAACCTGCTTTTGAGAAACTTGGAAAAGGAATGCAGTATCTGGAACAGGCGGTACGAGAGATGAAAGAATATTCTGCGGCGATATCTGTGGGAAATCTTTCGGTGGAAGCGCCGCCGCGTGAGAATTTCCTGTGTAAGAATCTCAAAAATATCCATGCAAATCTGAACCATTTAAGCTGGCAGACAAAACAGGTTGCCAAAGGAGATTATTCCCAGAGTGTTTCTTATCTGGGAGAATTTTCGGAAGCGTTTAATACAATGACAAAGCAGTTAAAAGAGCGGGAACAGTATCTGAAGCAGGAAGCAGAACGTGAGAAGACACATGCGAATATGGTAGAAAGTTACAATCAGCTTTTGGTTCAGCTGATCGAGCGAAGCAAAGAAGACATTCTTGTTTTAAGTAAAGACAGACAGGAAACACTGTATTGCAGCGGGAAGAGTCTGTCAGATTCAAAACACAGAGAAATTTACGAGATCTGCCGGGAAAGACTTGCAGAAAAACTTGCAGAGGTTGAGGCGGAAGAGAATGCCTGTGAGTGTGAATGGGAGTGGGAAGAACAGGTGTCCGATCATCGTTATTATTATGTCGCTACAGGATTTATGGAGTGGCAGGGTGAGAAAGCATACGCACATATTATACGTGATATCACGGAAGAAAAGGAACGTGAGGAAAAACTGGAAGAGAAGGCATATCTGGATGCGCTTATCGGGATTGGTAACCGTAATCTTCTGGTTGGAAGGATGAAAGAATTTCTTGAAAAAAGCGAAAAATTTGTGTTCTGCTACTGTGATCTCGATCATTTAAAATATATCAATGATACTTATGGTCATGAAGAAGGAGACTGGTATCTGAATCATTTTGTCGATATAGTACAGGAACAAATCCGAAAGAAGGATCTGTTTGCAAGGATTGGTGGAGACGAATTCTGCATTGCGATTGAAGAATGTGACAAAGCATATCTGAGAGAACGGATGCAGATGATCCAGGAAGCTTTCCGCACCAGAGTAGAACGTCCATATCTGAAGGATTTCAGCTTTGGTATTATTGATTCTTTTGAATTTCCGGTGAAAGCATCGGTGCATGAGCTGATCCAGGAAGCAGATAAACGTATGTATAGCCAGAAAGAAGAACATCGAAGAGCACTGGAGCTTCATAACCGCGCATAGGCGGGTATGAAGCTCCTGATATTTCTATGGCTGGGAGCTGTCAGTGGCAGTCTCGGCAGGTTTTATGAAATACAGAATATTTTTACATATTTTCCATATACTAACTGCACAGATTATATATAGAAAATATTACAGAAATCAGGAAACTTATAAATCAAAAAGCAGTTAAAATAACTTGGGTATTGGAGGAGAATATGAAAGCCACAGGAATAGTCAGAAGGATAGATGATCTCGGGCGCGTCGTTGTTCCGAAAGAAATCCGCAGAACACTCCGCATTCGGGAAGGAGATCCGTTAGAGATATTTACAGACCGGGAAGGTGAAATCGTATTGAAGAAATATTCACCAATCGGCGAATTGAGTGCACTGGCGGGAAATTATGTGCAGAGCTTATCGCAAAGCCTGCACTGCACGGCAGCAATCTGCGATATGGATCAAATCGTTGCGGTGGCAGGTGGAGGTAAAAAAGAACTGGACGAGCAGCTTATCAGTAAAGAACTGGAAGAAATACTTTTAAAAAGGAAAAAACTGCTTGCATTTCAGGAGGATTCTTCTTATGTAAATGTTGTGGATGCGGAAGAGTCTGCTTTCACCGGAGAAGCAATCTGCCCGATTTTGTGTGAAGGGGACGTGATTGGAGGTGTGCTTTTACTTGGCGAAAAGAACCGCAAGAAATTAACCGATCTGGAAATGCAGGTCGCCGTCTGCGTTGCAGATTTTCTAGGCAGACAGATGGAACAATGAGGAAGAAACAGGAATAAAAGCCCTTTTCTTTTCATACTTTTGATAAAGAGGAGGGAAGAAGATGAACAGGCTGGAAAAAAATCAGAAAATCATATGGCTGTTGAAGGCATTGCTTTTTTCCTATGTAGTAACAGGCATCAGTCTGCTGCTGTTGTCTGTTTTGTTGTACAAATTTGAATGGAATGAGCATCTTGTTTCGGCAGCAATTGTGGCAGTATATGTATTATCAACGATTGTAGGAGGAATTGTGATCGGAAAGCTGGTCAGAACCAGACGCTTTTTCTGGGGACTCCTTCTGGGAAATTTATATTTTATTCTGCTTCTGGTCATTACGATCATACTGTATCGTTCGCTTCCCGGAAATGGGCTTAATATGCTGACGGCATGGATTCTCTGTGCAGGTGGCGGCATGACAGGCGGTATGATCTCATAAAAATTACGGAAGTAAGATAACGGAATACAATAAAGGAATACAATAAAGGGAAAATGAGCCTCTGATATCAGATGAAAAGCATGGTATCAGAAGCTTTTTGTTATGGCGACGAGGAAAATGCGTCATGCTTACATGACAGCATTTGACGACCGCTAATCAGCGGATAAAACTTGCAAACCGTGTTTTATCGCAGCCTGTGAATTGTTCGGTGAAATATAAGGAAAAGGTTTTCAATTTGGATAAATTGTGCTAAACTAACAAAGTGGACTGTATACGCTGAAAGCATATAATTTCAGACAGTGCAGTTTATGGAGTCGGAAAGAAAGGAAAGGTTTAGCAATTATGAAAAAGGGGAAGGGTATACTGAGTCTGATCTTGACGATCGTGCTGATTGGACTTCTGGGATTTACCACTGCTGTCGGATTCGGAAAAGGTCATACCGGTTCGGCACAGAATATCAAGCTCGGACTGGATCTGGCAGGCGGTGTCAGTATTACATATAAAGTAAAAGATGGCAACCCGACAGACAGCGAGATGAATGATACGATCTACAAGTTGCAGAAGCGTGTAGAACAGTACAGTACAGAAGCTTCTGTTTACCAGGAAGGTAAAGACAGAATCAACATTGAGATTCCGGGTGTTTCCAATGCAAATGAGATTCTGGATGAACTTGGACAACCGGGTTCTTTGTATTTTATTTCACAGACAGACAGCAAAGGCAAAGCCAATTATAAACTTGTCAGCTCTACAGGAGATGCTGCGAAAGATTACAAACTTTCAAAATCTCTGGAAGAAATGCAGAAAGACGGCTCTGTTGTCCTGACAGGAACAGATGTCAAATCTGCAAAAGCACAGACGACAGAGAATCCGACAACAAAAGCAAAAGAGAATATTGTATCACTGACGTTTACAAAGGCAGGAACGAAGAAGTTTGCAGATGCTACGAAGAAAGCTTACAAAGCACGCGAGAGTATCGGTATTTACTACGACGGAGCATTTGTCAGTGTGCCGAATGTACAGAATGAGATTACAGATGGTTCTGCACAGATTTCAGGAAATATGACATTTGAAGAGGCAGACGGACTTGCTTCTACGATTCGTATCGGTGGACTGAAACTGGAATTGGAAGAACTCCGTTCCCAGGTTGTGGGAGCACAGCTCGGAGAGCAGGCAGTACATACAAGTTTAGTAGCAGGTGCGATCGGACTTGCGGTTGTGTTCCTGTTTATGTTATGGGTATATTACCTGCCGGGACTTGCGTCAGGACTTGCACTTCTGATTTATACAGGATTGGTAATGGTTATCCTGAATGCATTTGACATTACACTGACGTTACCGGGAATTGCAGGTATTATCCTGAGTATCGGTATGGCGGTGGATGCCAACGTTATCATCTTCGCTCGTGTGAAAGAAGAGATGACGGCAGGCAGAGGAGTGAAGAATTCACTGAAGACCGGATTCCACAAAGCGATGTCAGCGATCGTTGACGGTAACGTAACAACACTGATTGCAGCAGCAGTTCTGTGGTTTAAGGGTTCCGGTACAGTAAAAGGATTCGCACAGACACTTGCAATAGGTATCATTGTATCGATGTTTACAGCACTTGTTATCACACGTATGATCGTATATGCGTTCTATGGTGTCGGTATCAGAAACGAAAAATTCTACTATCGTCCATGGAAGAAGGAAAGAAAGACTATCGATTTCCTTGCAAAGAAAAAGTATTTCTTTACATTCTCAATTGCTGTTATGGTAATTGGACTTGGAATCATGGGATTCCATGCATCAAAAGGAGACGGAGCATTTGCATATGGTTTGGACTTCCAGGGTGGTACAGCTACGAATGTAACATTTAATGAGGACTACTCTATCAATGATATTGATGCGAAGATCGTACCTGTTGTAGAGAAGACAACCGGTGATCACAATGTTCAGACACAGAAAGTTGCCGGAACAAAACAGATTATCATCAAGACCGTTACATTAAGCTTAAAACAGCGTGAAGCGCTGAACAAAGCGATGGTAGATAACTTTAAAGTAGATGAATCTAAGATCACTGCAGAGAATATCAGCTCTACTGTAAGCAGTGAGATGCGTCAGGATGCAGTTATTGCGGTTATTATTGCAGCCATCTGTATGCTGTTGTATATCTGGTTCCGATTCAAAGATATCCGCTTTGCAACCAGTGCCGTACTTGCATTGCTACATGATGTAATAATCGTAATCATCTTCTACGGTGTTGTAAGAATTTCTGTAGGTAATACATTTATTGCGACAGTGCTTACAATTGTTGGATATTCGATCAACGCGACGATCGTTATCTTTGACCGAATCCGTGAAGAACTGCGTGGCAGAAAGAAAGCAGCAGATCTGGATATGCTTGTAAACAAGAGCATTACACAGACTTTGACAAGAAGTATTTATACCTCTCTGACAACGTTTGTTATGGTAGCAATCCTGTTTATTCTTGGTGTTAGTTCTATTAAGGAATTTGCTGCACCGCTGATGGTAGGTGTTGCATGGGGGGCTTACTCTTCTGTATGTATTACAGGTGCACTGTGGTATGTCATGAAGATGAAGATCGGTGCAAAAGCACAGCCTGCAAAACAGACGGGAGGCAAAAAGAAGAAAAAATAATACGGTTCCGATATAAGAACATAAGCAGCCATGACCATAGATCCTATGGTTGTGGCTGTTTCCTTACTGTCATCTGACTGTCAGAAGCGGAGGGCAGTTTATAAAAAAGAGAACTAAAGGAGAAGCAGATGGAACGCTGGGTATTACTTCACAAAGGAGCAAAGTTTGAGGAACTGAGCGAAAAATTTCATATTAGTAAACAACTGGTAAGTCTGATCAGAAATCGGAATGTCATAGGAGAGGAAGCGATGGAGAAGTATCTTCATGGAACGATTTCAGATCTGTATGATGGCATGCTGTTAAAAGATATGAACAGAGCCATTGACATATTGACAGAGAAGATTGCGGATAAGAAGAAAATACGTGTGATCGGAGATTATGATATCGATGGTGTGAATGCAACGTATATTTTACTGGAAGGACTGGAAGGACTGGGAGCAGAGGTGGATTATGATATTCCAAACCGTATGACAGATGGCTACGGTCTGAGCAATGAGCTGATCGAGCGGGCGGCAAGTGCCGGAGTCGATACGATTCTCACCTGTGACAATGGCATTGCCGCCAGGAAAGAGATCGCATATGCGAAAGAACTTGGCATGACTGTGATCGTAACAGATCATCATGAAGTGCCTTATGAAGATGAGCAAAAACAGGAAGAAAAAGATCAGACTGCGGAAATGACTTATAAAGGTAAAAGAAAATATATTCTTCCGCCGGCAGATGCAGTCATTGACCCGAAACAGCCGGACTGCAATTATCCTTATGAGGGGATCTGCGGAGCAACAGTTGCATACAAATTGATGGAAGCATTGTATGAGGTGACAGGACATGATGTGGATGATATCGATTACCTTATAGAAAATGTTGCAATGGCAACGATTGGTGATGTGATGGATCTGGAAGATGAAAACCGGATCTTTGTGCGGGAAGGTCTTGAAATGCTAAAGCGGACTGCCAATCCGGGGATGCGTTCGCTTATGGAATGCAATGGAATTGAAAAGGAGCGGCTGAATTCCTATCATATCGGTTTTGTGATCGGGCCGTGTCTCAATGCCGGAGGAAGGCTGGATACGGCAAAACGCGCACTGGAGCTTTTGCGGGCGAAGAACAAAAAAGAGGCAGATGTTCTGGCAGGAGATCTGAAGGCACTGAATGACATCCGGAAAGATCTGACTGCGAAAGCCGTGAAAGAAGCGATTGAATATATAGAACACTCTACATTAAAAGAAGATAAAGTACTGGTAGTGTATCTGCCGGAATGTCATGAGAGTCTGGCGGGAATTGTGGCAGGAAAGATCCGGGAAAAATACTACAGGCCAGTCTTTGTTATCACGGACGCTAAAGAAGGAGCAAAAGGCTCCGGCAGATCGATCGAAGCTTATTATATGTATGAGAAACTTCATGAGTGTGAAGAACTTCTGGATAAATATGGTGGACATAAGATGGCGGCGGGACTGTCTCTTCCGGTAGAGAATATCGATAAGCTGCGCAGAAGGCTGAATGAGAAATGTATGCTGAGTGAGAAGGATCTTTCGGAAAAGATAACAATTGATATGCAATTGCCATTTTCCAAGATATCGCCGAAGTTTATCGATGAGATCAAATTGCTGGAGCCATTCGGTAAAGGTAATACCAAGCCGGTATTTGCAGAAAAAAATCTGGTAATACGCAGCGCGAGGGTTCTTGGACGCAACAAAAATGTATTGAAAATGCGTCTGGAAAATGCAGAGCATGTCATATTGGATGCGGTTTATTTTGGTGAAGTAGAGAAGTTTATCGGTTACCTGGAGGAAAAATATGGAAAACAGGAAGTAACAGAGCTTCTTACAGGCGGCAGAAGCCAGGTGACAATCCAGGCAACCTTTTATCCGGAAATTAACGATTATCTGGGCAGAAAAACATTGCAGATTGTAGTGATGCATTATCGGTAAATGGGATCATAGGTGAATATCTATAGAATTATTTGAAAATCATATCAAGTAATGATATACTAATTTTGTATTTTATCATGAAACGGAGAAGATGCATTATGAAACAGATAGAAGAATATGTAAGAAGTATTGAGGATTTTCCGGAAGAAGGTATCATCTTCCGTGATGTAACAAGTGTGTTACAGGACGCAGACGGACTGCATCTGGCAATTGATCTGATGCAGGAGAAGTTAAAAGAATTAGATTTTGATATCGTTGTCGGACCGGAATCCAGGGGATTTATTTTCGGTGTTCCGATTGCATATAATTTACACAAGCCATTCGTGCCAATCCGCAAAAAAGGCAAATTACCATGCGAGACCATAGGAATCAAGTATGATCTTGAATATGGAAGCGCCGAACTGGAGATGCACAGAGATGCGATTAAACCAGGGCAAAAAGTTGTGATCATTGACGATCTTATTGCAACAGGAGGAACGAATGAAGCGATGGTCAAGCTGGTCGAAGGACTTGGCGGTGTTGTAGTGAAAGCAGTATTCCTGATGGAACTGGCAGGACTCAAAGGCCGTGAGCGTCTGAAAGGATATGACGTAGAGTCTGTAATCTGCTATCCGGGCAAGTAATCCGTAATATAAGGTAGAACAGACAGATAAAGGAAAGAGAAATCAGAGGAAGGAGGCGTTAATATGTCAAAGACAACGTATGAGTCATTGGATAATAAGATTGCGGCAAGCACTCTTACAAAAGATCTTACAAAAGGGCTGGATGTTGTGGATGGTCATGGGATTAAGAAGCCGGGTGAGTATGAGAACCCGGACGAGCTGTATGACATGTTAATTGCCCGTATCCGGAAGTACCATCCGTCTACGGATGTCAGTATGATTGAAAAAGCATATGCTCTGGCGAAAGAGGCACACGGAGACCAGTGCCGTAAGTCCGGAGAACCATATATTGTGCATCCGCTCTGGGTTGCGATCATTCTGGCAAATCTGGAGATGGATAAAGAGACGATTGCAGCAGGAATGTTACATGATGTCGTAGAGGATACAAAATATACAGAAGAAGATATCAAACGTGAATTTGGAGATGAAGTAGCACTTCTTGTAGATGGAGTTACAAAACTCGGACGATTATCCTATTCTTCCGATAAACTGGAAGTACAGGCGGAGAATCTCCGTAAGATGTTTCTTGCCATGGCAAAAGACATCCGTGTTATCATTATCAAATTGGCTGACCGTCTGCATAACATGCGGACACTGCAGTTTATGACTCCTGCAAAGCAGAAGGAAAAAGCAAAAGAGACGATGGATATATATGCACCAATCGCCCAGAGACTTGGTATTTCCAAGATCAAGACTGAGCTGGATGACCTGGCACTCAAATATTCACAGCCGGAAGTCTTTTTTGATCTGGTGAATCAGATCAATGCAAGAAAAACAGAACGTGAAGAATTTGTAGATCAGATCGTTCAGGAAGTATCGACACATATGAAGAATGCCAATATCAAATGTGAAGTGAACGGACGTGTCAAGCATTTCTTCAGTATTTATAAGAAGATGGTCAATCAGGACAAGACCGTAGATCAGATCTACGATTTGTTTGCAGTCCGTATTATTGTAGATTCTGTGAAGGACTGTTATGCGGCGCTCGGTGTCATCCATGAGATGTACACACCGATTCCGGGACGTTTCAAGGATTATATTGCAATGCCAAAACCAAACATGTACCAGTCTCTACATACGACACTGATGAGTTCTGTGGGACAGCCATTTGAGATACAGATCCGTACGGTTGAGATGCATAAGACAGCAGAGTATGGTATCGCAGCACACTGGAAATATAAGGAATCCAATGATGGCAAGAAGAGTGTGGAGGCACAGGAAGAAGAGAAGTTAAGCTGGCTTCGTCAGATTCTGGAATGGCAGAGAGATATGTCAGATAACAGAGAGTTCTTGAATCTGATCAAAGGAGATCTGGATCTGTTTGCGGAAGATGTTTATTGCTTTACACCGCAGGGAGATGTCAAAAACCTTCCGAACGGATCAACACCGATTGATTTCGCTTATGCGATTCATAGTGCTGTCGGTAATAAGATGGTCGGTGCCAGAGTCAACGGTAAACTTGTAAATATAGACTATAAGATCCAGAACGGTGACCGTATTGAGATACTGACATCCCAGAACTCCAAAGGACCGAGTCGTGACTGGCTGAATATCGTTAAGAGTACACAGGCGAAGAACAAGATCAATCAATGGTTCAAGAAGGAGTTTAAAGAGAGCAATATCATCAAAGGAAAAGAGATGATCGTTGCTTACTGCAAAGCCAAATCCATCAATGTTTCCCATATTACGAATATGAAATACCAAGAGACGGTACAGAGAAAATATGGTTTTAAAGATTGGGATTCTGTGCTTGCGGCGATTGGTCATGGAGGCCTAAAAGAAGGACAGGTTGTAAATCGACTGGTAGAAGAATACAGCAAGGAACACAAGCAGGAGCTTACCGATGAGAGTGTACTGGAGAAGGTTGCGGAAGCGTCCAAGAATAAAGTGCACATTGCCAAATCCAAGAGTGGAATTGTGGTTAAGGGGATAGATGATGTTGCAGTCCGCTTTTCCAGATGCTGTAATCCGGTTCCGGGTGATGAGATTGTTGGTTTTGTTACACGCGGAAGAGGATTATCTATCCACAGGACAGACTGTATCAATATGATTCATCTGACAGAATCTGAACGTGCAAGACTGATTGATGCTGAATGGGAAAGTGACGTTACACAGGAAGCGACCGGACAGTACCTTGCAGAGATCAAGATGTATGCACATGACAGACAGGGATTTTTAATGGAGATGTCCAAGATCTTTACAGAGGCAGATGTGGATGTCAAATCTATGAATGTGCGTACAAGCAAGCAGGGAACTGCGACGATCGAGACAGGATTTATTGTTCATGGCAGAGACGAATTAGAGCATATTGTGAAGAAACTGCGCCAGATCGAGGGCGTGATCGATATTGAAAGAACGACGGGGTAAAACTGGAATGAAAATAGAAAAATTTGTAACAGGTATTATCAGCACGAATTGTTATCTTGTGATAAATGAAGAGACAAAGCACGCGGTCATTGTTGATCTGGCTGCTTTTCCGCGAGCTCTGAAGAATTATATCGAAGAAGAGAATATTACGGTGGAAGCAATTCTGCTGACACATGCACATTTTGACCATATAATGGGGATTGATGATTTTAAGAAAGTTTATGATGTTCCTGTCTATGTAGAAGAACATGATGCGGATCTTTTGGCGGATGCAAGACTGAACCAGTCATTGACTTATACCAATGGTTATACATTTGCCGGAGCGAAGACTGTGAAGGACGGAGATGTTCTTACATTTGCCGGATATGATTTCCGGGTGATCCACACACCGGGTCATACGATGGGATGTTGCTGTTACTATGTAGAATCTGAGAATGTGCTGTTCAGCGGTGATACACTATTCCAGAATTCTGTCGGACGTACAGATTTTGAAAACAGCAGCACATCGGCGATCGTCCGTTCTGTAAGAGAAAAATTATTCCTTTTACCGGATGAGACACATGTGTACCCGGGTCATATGGGAGAGACGATGATCGGACATGAGAAAACACACAATCCATATGTGTAAGATGGATGGGAGAAAAGATGATGGAAATTATATGTTGTAACGAATCATACACGTATAATGCGTATCATATTATGAAGGCTTTTTATCCAGCCGGGAACATGGTGGCCCGGGTGGACGAAAAAGCCTCTAATTATGTAGAGGCGGTTCTCCCGGATGGAAACAGGCTTGCCATTTCCAGAGAAAAAGAACTGACAAAGAAGGAACTTGATCGTGCATTATACAGAAAACTGAAAGAAATAACCGGACGTTCCCTTGCGTGGGGTGTCCTTACCGGAGTGCGTCCGACAAAAATCGCTATGAAAAAACTGGAGGAAGGAATGGATAAAGGCGCTTTTGTCCAGTGGTTTCAAAAAGAAAATTTGGCGAGTGAAGAGAAAACTATTCTTGCATGGGAAATCGCAAACCGGGAGAAAGAATTACTTGACAGACTGGATTATGAAAATGGATACAGTCTGTATGTTGGAATTCCATTCTGCCCAAGTGTCTGTAGCTACTGTTCCTTTAGCTCAGGCGCACTGTTTGACTGGAAAGACAGTGTGGAAGCATATTTAGATGCACTGTGCAAAGAACTTGCTTATATCGGAAAGGTATCCGTGGAGAAGAAATTAAATACGATTTATATTGGCGGAGGTACACCGACTACACTAACTGCCGGACAGTTGAAGAGACTGTTAGACTGTATCGATACATATTTTTCAAGAGAGCATCTTCTGGAATATACCGTAGAGGCTGGCAGACCGGATAGTATTACACCGGAAAAGCTACAGGTAATTGCGGAGCATGGAATCAGCAGGATTTCTATTAATCCGCAGACAATGCAGCAGAAAACGCTGGATCTGATTGGCAGAAAACATACTGTTTCACAGATCCGTGATGCATATCATACGGCAAGAAGTCTTGGATTTGACAATATTAATATGGATTTGATCGCAGGACTTCCGGGTGAGACACTTGCGGATATGGAAGATACGCTTTCACAGATTAAAGAACTGGAACCGGACAGCCTGACAGTACATTCTCTTGCAATCAAGCGTGCTGCAAAGATGGGACGGTCTGATGAAAAACCTTCTGTCGGCCCAGATACAAAAGAGATGGTAGATGAAGCAAGACGCGTGGCAAAAGAGATGGGACTTTTGCCATATTATTTGTACCGGCAGAAGAATATTGCCGGAAATTTTGAAAATGTAGGTTATGCAAAGGTTGACAAAGCCGGAATTTACAATATACTTATTATGGAAGAAAAACAATCCATTATCGCTGCAGGTGCAGGCGCATCGACGAAGATCGTATTAAAGAACCCGGTGCCGGTACAGGGCAGCAAAAAGAAAAAAGAAACAAATCTGATTCGGCTGGAGAATGTAAAAGCAATCGACGCGTATATCCAGAGGATTGATGAAATGATAGAACGAAAAGGAGAATGGCTATGGCATTAAAGAAGAAACCGGTTACCGGCATGAAGGACATCCTTCCTGCAGAGATGGAGATCCGTGATTATCTGATCGGTCTTATTAAAAAAACTTACAAGAGTTTTGGATTTACGTCAATGGAGACACCATGTGTAGAGCATATTGAAAATCTGTGCAGCAAGCAGGGCGGAGATAATGAGAAGCTGATCTTCAAGATTATGAAGAGAGGCGAGAAGCTAAAGATTGATCAGGCAAAAGAGGAAAATGATTTGGCAGACGGAGGTCTGCGTTATGATCTGACAGTTCCGCTTGCAAGATATTATGCTAACCATTCCAATGAACTTCCGGCACCTTTCAAGGCGCTGCAGATCGGTAATGTATGGAGAGCTGACCGTCCGCAGAAAGGACGTTTTCGTCAGTTTATGCAGTGTGATATTGATATTTTAGGTGAAGCATCTGCACTGGCAGAGATCGAGTTGATCCTTGCGACAACAGCAATGCTTGGCAAGCTGGATTTCAAAAATTTTACAGTTTGTATCAATGATCGTGGAATTTTAAGAGCAATGGCTGCATACAGCGGATTCAAAGAGGAAGATTACGATGAAGTTTTCATTATTTTAGATAAGATGGACAAGATCGGTGCAGAAGGTGTAGAAAATGAGCTGATCGAGATGGGCTATGCAAAAGAAAACGTAGAGACATATCTGAAACTTTTTGATGAAGTAAGCGCAGATGTAACAGGAATCCATTATCTGAAAGAAAAGTTAGGAGAATATCTGCCGGAGGAGACTGCACAGAGTATGGAACTGATCATGTCAAGTGTGGAGGAGGCAAAAGAGTGCGAATTTAATCTGAAATTTACACCGACACTGGTGCGTGGACAGTCTTATTATACAGGAACAATCTTTGAAGTAACAATGGATGACTTCGGAGGTTCCGTAGCAGGTGGCGGAAGATACGATAGGATGATCGGTAAATTTACCGGACAGGATACGCCGGCATGCGGATTCTCTATCGGATTTGAGAGAATCGTTATGCTGCTTCTGGAAATTGGATACAAAGTTCCGGCAGCAAAAGAGAAAAAGGCATACCTTCTGGAGAAGAAGCTTCCAAAAGAAAGTATGTTAAAAGTACTTGCAATGGCGAAAAAAGACAGAGAAGAAGGAAAACAGGTACTGATCGTCAATATGAAGAAAAACAAGAAGTTCCAGAAAGAACAGCTTACAGGGGAAGGCTATGCAGATATTGTAGACTGCTACGCAGACCGTCTGTAGAATATAGAGAAGAAAAGGAGAAGGATCATGGCAGAATCAATGCAGGGATTAAAAAGAACTCATAGATGTGCCGAGTTATCTGCAGCGAATGCAGGTGAAACTGTGACAATCATGGGCTGGGTACAGAAAAACCGTAACAAAGGAGGTCTCGTATTTATTGACGTCAGAGACCGTTCCGGAATCATTCAGGTTGTATGCGAAGAAGGCAAGACGGATGCAGCGCTGATCGAAAAGGCCGCGAAGCTTCGTTCGGAATATGTAGTAGCTGTTGTAGGTAAAGTGGAAAAACGTTCCGGCGCAGTTAATAAAAATCTGGCAACTGGAGAGATTGAGATCATTCCGGAAGAATTACGTGTACTTTCCGAGTCTGAGACACCACCGTTCCAGATTGAAGAAAATTCAAAGACAAAAGAAGAGATTCGTCTGAAATACAGATATCTGGATCTGAGAAGACCGGATATGCAGAGGAACCTGATGATGCGAAGCAAAGTTGCGACATTAACCCGTCAGTTTCTCGCAGAAGAAGGATTTATGGAGATTGAGACTCCGATCCTGATCAAGAGTACACCGGAAGGAGCAAGAGATTATCTTGTACCAAGCCGTGTGCATCAGGGACATTTTTATGCACTCCCGCAGTCACCACAGCTTTTCAAACAGCTTTTGATGTGTTCCGGATGTGACCGTTATTTCCAGATTGCAAAATGTTTCCGTGATGAGGACTTAAGAGCAGACCGTCAGCCGGAATTTACACAAATTGATATGGAGCTTTCTTTTGTTGACGTAGATGATGTAATTGAAGTAAATGAACGTCTTCTCGCAAAATTATTTAAAGAAGTTCTTGGTGTTGAAGTATCACTGCCGATTCAGAGAATGACATGGCAGGAAGCAATGGATCGTTTCGGTTCTGATAAGCCGGATATCCGTTTCGGAATGGAACTTCAGAACGTAACAGAAGTTGTAAAAGACTTTGATTTCGTTGTATTTAAAAGTGCGATTGAAAATGGCGGAACTGTCCGTGGCATCAACGCCAAAGGACAGGGTAGCATGGCAAGAAAGAAAATTGACAAACTGGTTGATTTTGCAAAAGACTATGGCGCCAAAGGACTTGCATATATTGCAATCCACGAAGATGGAACTGTAAAATCCTCATTCGCCAAATTTATGACAGAAGAGCAGCAGGCCTCTTTGATCCAGGCAATGGGTGGAGAGAATGGAGACTTACTTCTGTTTGCAGCAGATAAAAATAAAGTTGTATGGGATGTTCTTGGTGCACTGCGTCTGGAACTTGCCCGTCAGATGGAATTGTTGGATAAGAATGAGTACAAATTCCTCTGGGTAACAGAGTTCCCATTACTTGAGTGGAACGATGAACAGAATCGCTTTACAGCGATGCATCATCCATTTACTATGCCGATGGAAGAAGATCTTCAGTACATTGACAGTGATCCGGGAAGAGTTCGCGCAAAGGCATATGATATTGTGCTGAACGGTAACGAGATCGGTGGAGGAAGTGTACGTATCTTCAATCAGGATATTCAGAGCAAGATGTTTGAAGTTCTCGGGTTCACACCGGAGCAGGCACAAGAGCAGTTTGGATTCCTGCTTGAAGCATTCAAATACGGAGTTCCGCCGCACGCAGGACTGGCATACGGACTGGATCGTCTTGTTATGCTTATGGCAAAGCAGGACAGCATCCGTGATGTGATCGCATTTCCGAAAGTAAAAGACGCATCTGATCTTATGACAGAAGCTCCGTCACCGGTTGATGCAAAGCAGTTAGATGAGCTGGGACTTGAAGTGGAAGAAAATGCCCAGGAACAGGAGTAGAGAGTATATGGAACATCCATCTATTGCTGATGAAGCACTCAGAGAGAAGATAAAAGAAATCGAACAGATTCTTGCATTATATAAAGAAGGTAAAACAATAATAGAAATTGCCGGCTCGCTTGATTTCGCACAGTCGTATGTCCAGGACGTACTGCTGTGCGTGCAGGCTTCGGCTGAGGAAGACCCGGCAGCGATCGCAATGCTGCTGGAGGGGTAGGAGATTTTCTATGAGTATATTAAACGTGGAACATCTGACACATGGCTTTGGAGACAGAGCCATTTTCTCAGATGTTTCTTTTCGGTTATTAAAAGGTGAACATATCGGGCTGGTAGGAGCCAATGGAGAAGGAAAGTCTACATTCATGAACATTGTGACTGGAAAACTGACGCCGGATGAAGGAAAAGTAGAATGGTCGAAAAACGTACATGCAGGATATCTGGATCAGCATGCGGTGCTGAAAAAAGGCATGACAATCCGGGAAGTTCTAAAATCTGCATTTGACAGTCTTCTGCAGAAAGAAATCCGCATGAATGAGATCTGCGATCTGCTTGGCACAGCAGATGATGCACAGATGGCAGAATTAATGGAAGAACTTGGAACAATTCAGGATGAGCTGACTTTGCATGATTTTTATACAATTGATGCAAAGGTAGAAGAAGTGGCAAGAGCGCTGGGACTTCTGGATCTTGGATTAGACCGGGATGTTACAGACTTAAGTGGCGGGCAGCGCACCAAAGTTCTGCTGGCAAAATTATTGCTGGAGAAACCAGATATTCTGCTTCTGGATGAGCCAACCAATTATCTCGATGAAGAACATATTGCATGGCTGAAACGCTATTTGCAGGAATATGAAAATGCATTTATACTGATCTCGCACGATATCCCATTTCTCAATGATGTGGTGAATATTATTTATCATATGGAAAATCAGGAACTGAACCGTTATGTGGGCGATTATGACCATTTTCAGGAAGTTTATGCAGTAAAGAAAGCACAGCTGGAAGCAGCATACCGCAGACAGCAGCAGGAGATTAGTGAGCTGAAAGATTTTGTGGCACGGAATAAAGCGCGTGTATCGACAAGAAATATGGCAATGTCCAGACAGAAAAAACTGGATAAAATGGATGTGATCGAGCTTGCGGCAGAAAAGCCGAAGCCGGAATTTCATTTCCGTTACGGACGCACGCCGGGAAAAATGCTTTTTGAGACAAAAGATCTTGTGATCGGTTATGATGAACCATTATCGAAAAAACTGGATTTTTCGATGGAACGGGGACAGAAAATTGCTCTTGTCGGAACGAACGGAATTGGAAAGACAACGCTTCTTAAAAGTATTCTCGGACTGCTTCCTTCTCTGAAAGGGGAATGTGAACTGGGAGAGAATCTGGAACTTGGATATTTTGAGCAGGAAGTAAAAGGGGAGAATAAAAATACCTGTATCGAAGAGTTATGGGAAGAATTTCCGTCTTTTACACAGTATGAAGTGCGTTCTGCGCTTGCAAAATGCGGGCTTACGACAAAGCATATCGAAAGTCAGGTCCGTGTTCTGAGTGGTGGAGAACAGGCGAAAGTCCGTCTTTGTAAACTGATCAACCGTGACACGAATTTTCTGCTTCTGGATGAGCCGACCAATCATCTGGACGTAGACGCCAAGGATGCACTGAAAAAAGCACTTCAGGAATACCGCGGAAGTATTCTTTTAATCTGTCATGAACCGGAATTTTATAAAGATGTCGTGCAGGAAGTCTGGAACATGAGCAAATGGACAACGAAGATATTTTAGGTTGACATTTACAGAGAGCAAAACTATAATTAAATATACAATTTAATGTTACAGGGAGCTGGTACAAAGCTGGCTGAGAGGAAACTATAATTTGTTTCGACCTATAACCTGATTTGGATAATGCCAACGTAGGGAAGAATTACGGAAGAGAAGAGATGCCTGCGCATCTCTATTTATACGAAAACGTTTTTTGCGGTGGCAGAAGCGTTTTTTTTATGGAATAGGAAAATGCGCCATGCTTACATGGCAGAAAAAAGATTTTATTTACAGGAGGATGATCCAATGAGAAATTACACAACACAGATGGATGCGGCAAGAAAGGGAATTGTTACACCAGAACTGGAAAAAGTTGCAGAAAAAGAAAAGATGACAGTAGAAGAATTACAGAAACTGGTTGCTGAAGGAAAGGTAGCGATCTGTGCAAACAAGAATCATACCTGTCTGGATCCGGAAGGGGTAGGAAGTATGCTCCGTACAAAGATTAATGTCAATCTTGGCGTTTCCAGAGACTGTAAAGACTATGACATTGAGATGGAAAAGGTTATGAGTGCGGTAAATCTTGGCGCAGAGGCGATCATGGATCTGTCCAGCCACGGAAATACGCAGCCATTCCGCCGCAAACTGACAAGTGAATGTCCGGTTATGATCGGTACAGTTCCGGTATATGATAGTGTGATCCATTATCAGAGAGACCTTGCTACTTTATCAGCAAAAGATTTTGTAGATGTTATCCGTATGCATGCAGAAGACGGAGTAGATTTTGTAACGCTGCACTGCGGAATCACAAGAAAAACGATTGAGCAGATCAAAAAGCATAAGAGAAAAATGAACATTGTAAGCCGTGGTGGAAGTCTTGTATTTGCATGGATGTGCATGACTGGAGAAGAAAACCCGTTCTACGAATATTATGATGAGATCCTGGACATCTGCGAAGAGTATGATGTTACAATTTCTCTGGGAGATGCATGCAGACCGGGATGTTTGGCAGACGCAACGGATGTATGCCAGATCGAAGAACTGGTACGCCTTGGCGAACTGACAAAGCGTGCATGGGATCACAATGTCCAGGTTATGGTAGAGGGACCGGGACATGTGCCGCTTGATCAGGTTGCAGCAAATATGCAGGTGCAGAAGAGTATTTGTATGGGAGCACCGTTCTATGTATTAGGACCTCTCGTTACAGACATCGCACCGGGATATGATCATATTACTGCCGCTATCGGTGGCGCTGTGGCTGCTATGAACGGAGCTGCATTCCTCTGTTATGTAACACCGGCAGAACATCTGGCACTTCCGAATGTTGATGATGTAAAACAGGGAATCATTGCTTCCAAGATCGCAGCACATGCAGCTGATATTGCCAAAGGTGTCAGAGGAGCAAGAGATATTGATGATAAGATGGGTGACGCGAGAAGAAAGCTTGACTGGGAAGCACAGTATGCATGCGCACTGGATCCTGATACAACAAGAGCAATCCGTGACAGCAGAAGTCCGGAAGATGACCACAGCGATACATGCAGTATGTGTGGAAAATTCTGCGCAGTCCGCAGTATGAACAAAGCGCTGGCAGGAGAATATATTGATATTCTGTAAATATTCAGAATTATAAAAAACTGCAGCAAGGTGTCTGGTTATGGACATTTTGCTGCAGTTTTTTATATAACAAGAAATTGTATTTTCTATTATAAATAATAGCCTCCGGGAGAATGCGAGCTCGATGAGGCACATTCGTCAAATACAGTGCAAGCAAAAATCTGTACTTGGGTTCACCGTATATGCAAAAAAGGAACTGCAAACTGCAATTCCTCTTCAAGAGCGACAGACGGGGTTCGAACCCGCGACCCCGACCTTGGCAAGGTCGTACTCTACCAACTGAGCCACTGT